>Ga0181602_10000064_pt1 | contig 87254 bp, 125 predicted proteins | sample 041ome_14_FD_148640 | JGI IMG/M metagenome (GOLD analysis project Ga0181602, IMG submission 148640) | Coastal salt marsh microbial communities from the Groves Creek Marsh, Skidaway Island, Georgia - 041408US metaG (spades assembly) | ecosystem: Environmental > Aquatic > Marine > Intertidal...
TGTCAAATACTTTCGCATTAATTTTGTTGATTACTACCACCTTTACATATTTGTCTTTAAAATCAGACGGATCAAAGTTCTCATATGACTTATCTCTATCGTTATATTCTAACTTTGCAAAGATTGTATAAGGGTTTTCTACGAATTCAATCTCTCTTGTTTCTGTGTCAAAGATGTGAAACCCTCTAGGATCACCATAGTCCGACCAAGTCATCTGATATGGATTACCGAGATATGTGATGTTACCTTGCGTTGACTTATGATGGAAGTGACCTGAGCATACAAGTTCAAATCTATCAAATATCTTTCTATCAAGTCCGTGGTCAAAGTTCGTGAATCCTTTATACATCGTGAACCCTCGTACTTCTAAATGACCTAACACAATCTCCGCATCGGTTTCAGAAATGACTTTCATTGTGTGGTCATAATTATCTGCACAAATCCAAGGAACGAATAAGAACTTTACATCATCTATAATTATATGCGCTGGTTCTGCGTGAATCCAAGGTTCGTTTTGACCATCAAACCCAGTGAATAAAGTTTCCATGCTATTTACTTCATTCGTGTTTTTGAAGTATGTGTCATGGTTACCAATAATCACATGTGTATCTACACCCATGCGACCTAGACGCCAGATGAAATCATGACGAAATTTCTGTAGTGTTTTGAAGTTTATGAACTTTCTTCTATCAGTAATATCACCTAAATGAATGCAATGTTTAATGTTATGCTCTTCTAGGTAAGGAAAGAAAGTGTTATCATAGAACTTAAAAAAGTAATCATTAAATACATCACTATCATTTCTGGCACCAAAGTGGGTGTCAGTTATCAATGCTATTTTCATTCACTATTTCCTCAATAAATTCTCTATGTTTTTTATAGTTGCCAGGTGGTAAAGTACTAATACCATTTTCCCACATATGCTTGAATATTTCTCTATTACCAAGACCATTTAAATAGTCACTGGCAACTTGTTTCGGTAAAAGGTCTAGACTATATAAAACTGTGTTCCAAGAAGTGTTATAGAATATATTATTGTCAGTATGCACTCCAATGTCTGTGTATTGTAGCACACGATACTGTGCAATGTCAATATATTTTTTAATATTTTCTGGTAAATGTGTTTTGTTTCTTTCTGCAACATGTTTCCAGAAAGGTGTATCTTCTCTACAGTTCACATAATGCAATCTAATAAATTCAAACATATTTCTCATAATATTCTGAATTTCTCTATTATATCCATCAGTCACATTATTAGAGAATCCTCTAGATGGTAAATGAACTGCTAGTGCTTTTGCTTGTTCTAAACCAACACCAATTGCAGTTGCTTCTAAAGGTTCGAAAAAGTGTGATGATAGTCCAATCAGAACTACATTCTTATGCCAAGTTTTATTGTAGTATCCTGCTTCAAACTTAAATTGTTTTTTTACATCAGGTTCAAAACCAAGAACTTCTTTTACTTCTTGTACTGCTTCATCGAATGTTGTAAAGTTATCATTATATGCATATCCATTACCCATTCTCGTATATGTAGGTATGCGCCACATCCAACCATTTTTCATTGCTTTGGCAGTAGTGAAACATCTATAGTTGTCACCTTCGTGTGGGCAAGGAAATGCAAACGCTGAATTTACAAACATGTCATCTTGCATTGACTGCCATTTAAACTCAGGAATCTTCTTAGCGAGAATTCTTTGAAATCCTGATGCATCGACAAACAGGTCTGCTTCATATTCATTTTCTTTACTCTGAATAGAAAGTAATCTACCATCATCTGCAAATGAAGTATCAACGATGTGGTCTTCATACACAACAATACCTAGTTGTTTACACATGCGAATGAGGAACTGATTGAGTTTAAATGTATCAAAGTGATATTGTTTAGGAAAATTAGTACCACTACTATCTACCATACTTTTTGGTGGAACCATCCATTTATTTGCCAACTCTAATGGAACATCTGAGTTGTCCATGATACCGTAGTACCCGTATGGTTCACCATGAATTGTAAGTTCGGTTTTAGTTAGAGCGTGTAAATAGTCAGAATAATCTTTTTTCCAACCCTCAAAATATACACCATATTTCAAAGTTGCATAACATTCTTTAACAATATCTTTTGGGTTTAGTCCCAGGATTTTGCGAAAGTTATCAAAATGTTCAGTAGAACTCTCACCAACTCCAACAATTGGAACTTCAGGAGAACCGACAACATAAACTGAAAGTCCAGGACGCAACTTCTTTATAGTCAATGCCGCAAATAAACCTGCATTTCCAGCACCCACTATACCAATTGTATTCATACTTATTCCTCCATAAATTCATCTAAAGCACCTGAACGCTGTTTGCGTTTAGGTTTTTCTTCAGCAAATTCTTCCTCACGTTCTTCACTATCTTGTCGAACAAAATTATCTTGCAGAAAGTCTAAGTATTGGTTTGCATAGGCACTATCATCACCATCTTGTGTGAACATAGTTTCATCGACCATCATGTTCTGAATGAGTTTTTGCTTCAGTTCAGTTTGTTTCTTTTCTTTTTGAATTCTACGCAAGAATGCATAATAGATAATTTGCGTAAAATAAGCAAAAGGATTCTTTGATTTTTCTGGATTGAAGTTATGTAAATACATTAAACAGTTTTCAATACCATCCGAAATCATATCGTGTTTATATGTATAATTAATAAAATTAGGACGATAAGATAAATGCTGTGCAATCTTTAAGAAACATTCACCCAAGTATCTTGTTACTGGTGGTTTCTGTTTTCCATCTGCTTCTGCTTTATCACAGTCTTTTCTATACTCAATTAATGCTTCTAAAAAATCTTTATTGTTAACATAATGTTCCCGTTTTTTGGGAATTTTTTTTGCACTGGTCATAATCTCTCCAATTAGTGTTTTGTTATCTTACTTGCGTTATACAAATATTCTTCTATCTCATCTTGTAGTTCGGTGTTGTCACCAGGTTCGATGCTAATATTTAAATCATCTACCATACTCTTCAATCGTTTTAATCTTTCTATACTATTTTCATCTAAGTCATCAATCATGCTAGGCGGTGTTTCTACCCTCAGTCTTTCAATTAGACGATTATAGTACATTATAACATCTTCTCTAGGTAATGTCAAGCATAAAATTTCTTTTTTTGAAATATGAAATATTTGATTACCAGAAAAAGACTCCCACGGTCCGAACGTGGCGTTTTCATATGCACCACCACCTTCTCTATCTTGTTGCATCCATTTATGTATTAACACAGGTTCTTTTAACGTAGCATATTCTTTCTCCTCACTTACATCAATTTTTGTTATAAGAGTGTCGCCATTTTTCAACTTCACTAGTCTTACTACTTCACTCATATCTTAACCTTTATAATTTTATATTTAAATTTTTCTTCGTTATATTGTTTAATACGTTCTACAGCATGATCCAGTGTATAGTTTTTGTGGGCACCTCTACTCAAGTCATCACTAATATCATATAATGTCGCTTCTGCCTTGTTATCCCCTAGTCTCAACCCACGCCCAATAGACTGAAGATTTCTAATTTTTGATTTAGATGGTGAAGCAAAAATGATGTTATGTAAGTTCCTAATGTTAATACCAGTACTGAAAGTGCCATAACTAGCAACAATAATTGCATCAGTTTCTTTCTCTGTGATTGCACGAATGTCTTCTCTTTCATTTGCATTAACTCCTCCATAGACAAAAAATACTTTTCTATCACCAACTTTTTCTTTAATCATTTCATATAATATCTTACCGTGTTTTTCAACATACTGAAATAGTAATAGAGTATTTCCTGTTTGATCCAAAGCGAGATTTTTTATAAAGTTATTTCTTGGTGCATGTGATACAAGAAAATCCATCTCTTCTTGATAAGAGTATTTTTTAGTTGAATTTCTTACCTCATCAGAATAATTTAACATCAAACAATTAATTTTTAATTTTGCAAGTTGTCCATCTTTCATTAACTGCTTTGATGTTGTAAATCTGCGTACTTGACCAAATAATCCTTCTAACATTAACTTGTGCGTTTTTGCGTCATCTAGTGTTCCTGTCGTTCCAAAGCGCAACATAGCATTCTCACACTTCTCCATGAGCGTCTTTAGTGATGTTGCTTTAAATAGATGCGCCTCATCACCAATGACCATTGAGAAGTCTTTAAACCATGCTTTGGGTAGTTTATATACAGACTGCCAAGTTGTAATTACTATTCTCTTATCGGTGTTCTTGTCATGTCCAGAATAAATTTTATGACAATTCTCATCACTATCAAAACCATAATCTTTGAAGTCTTTATACATCTGTTCAACAAGAGAAGTTGTAGGAACAACTATAAGTACTCGTCCAGTTGTTGCTAGTCTAATTAGTCCGTAAATGATTAATGATTTACCAGAACCGGTTGGAGATAGCATCATCAATCGTTTATCATTTATTCCATCTCTTATAGCATCAACTTGATAATTTCTAGGATTAAAAGGAAGATTTAAGTCCAATAATGCCTTCACAACATCTTCTGTAGTTATTTCACTTTTTTTAACTACACTAGACTGACCCAATAGTTTATATTCTCTAGTTCGACAAAACTCTTCTAAGTGATGCATCAATCCAATATACAATTGCTTTGTCCACATATTGAATAATCTTATTTTACCATCCCACATCTTATTTCTAAATGTAGGCATAAATTCTGCACCAGGAACTTTAAACGTAAAGTACTCTGATAGTTCCATAAGAACACCAGCATCTTCACATTCTACAGTCATAAAGACTTCGTTCACTTTAGTTAGAATTATATTCATCTGTTATATCTACAAAACTCTTATATGATGCACCACACTCAGGACAAACATAGTCCGGTGTTAAAGGTCCTTCTATCTCTTCAAAATATAGTTCACCGCATATAGCACATTGATATACTTTCATTGCGTTACTGCCTCATAATACTTCATTCAATAGTTTTTCGGAATCAGAAATTGGTGCATCTAAAGGTAAACCAATATCCATTACTATTGAAATTCTTTCATTATCAGTAAGATTTGCTTCTGTCTCATGCTCTAACCAAGAAGGAATAGCAATAACACCATTTTGATATGAATTCATTATCGTAAAAGGTTCAGGACCTAAAGGTAATAACTTGTGAGGATTCGTATTATGAATTACTAAATTACCATTTTCTCCATCATGCTTAATGTACCACACAATGCTATAAAGTTTCTTCATTCTATAATGACAATGTTGACCATGATGCTCATACTTTGATGCAAAGTTCATCCATAAAGTGTGAGGTATCAAATCAACCCCATGTAAGTCAGAAAAGTATTTTATATATTTTTCTTTAAATGCATCAAGTGCAGTATCTTTAGTATCTAAAAGATTAATTCTTGATGGACTTGTGGGTCCTTTCTCTACATTTTTATAACGATGCCAATCAATATGTGCTTTTCTTAACTCATCTACCCATAAGTCAGGATCGGCAGTTATAACAGGAAACATATCTGTGTATATTTTTGTTGGAAATAACTCAACAGTGTTCATTACATTACCCCATTAGTAAACTTGTGCCATTCGATTGCATTCTTGATATCCCACCCACGCGAGTTGATGCTACGAACAACATATTCTAAGAAGTTTACAACCGTTTCATAATATACAACTTTGTCTTTCTTTTTGATTAAATCAAAGTCGCCTTCTAGTTGTTCTTCCATTTCATTCTTCAGAGGTTTTGCACCCAAGTACTGTTCCCAACCAAGTTCTTTTAATTCATTCTCCGACAGTTCTCCACGATAGTACCGCCACTTATAGCGTCTAAGTTTTGCGTAATCGCTTTGTTCTTTTCTGAGATTGAGTTTGACTGTGCTTAAAATTGCAACATACTTAGCATGTAGATTTGGTACATTTAATGCTTCTTTGCTAAGTTCGGTGTCATCGAATCCAGCATCTGCCGCCCACATTTGTTGTAACTTGTCTAGTTCTATCATTCATTCCTCACATATAATTTTATACATAATGACACACTTCTACCTTTTTGTCAAGCAAAAAAAGGGTAAAAGTTATAATTTCACAATATCAAACCAAGAGAATGAAAATGATGCAGATGCCGTGATGTATGGCATTGATGTGTCTGTGATATCAAACTGTAGTGCTTCCAATGAAGTTGGAAATAAATCTTTGAAGCGTATCTCTACGTTTGCATTATTGCTACTATTTGTAATTGTCATTGTAGCGTCTGTCATAGTAGGAGCAATAGGTTTTAATGTACTACTAGACGCCGCAGGATGCGCCACAGAAGAGTTTATATAATCTGTGTACTCTTTTGTGTCAATGTCACCACTGACTGCTCTCATCCATGTATAGAGTGCTTTATAGTTTACCATATCCTCATCAACAAGAAAGGTAATTAATAAGTCACCAAATTGTAATGTGTCACCAGGAACTGGAGTATCTTTAACTCTTGTAAATTGTGTAGACATTCCTAATGTAGTATTAGGAATATTTGCCGTCTGACATGTAAATGCAACAGTTGGAAGATTTTGCATTGTAAACACAAATGATGACGGTGCAAGATAGTTTAAATTTTGCTGAACTGGATTTGATTGAACCCATGTCTGAATGTTAACATTGCTGTCATATGCCATAGTAGTTTTCCTATTCGTTTATACTACTATTTATCCATTTAAAAAAGGGGACATTTAGTCCCCTCTGAGTATTACTTGTTCATTATGTACATTGTTACTTCAAATCCAAATCTCATTTCTGTATATGTTGGTTTAGTCCACATAATTTTCTCCATAAAATTTTATGCAAAATGCATACTATTACTTATAAGATTAGAGTGATAAATTGACTAAGTATTATCATGAATTTATAATAAAAAAAAGGGTCCCGAAGGACCCTTTTCTCGTTTTTTGCTTTACAGCAATCTTACATAAGGTTAGTAACTTTAGTAAGTCTGTAGTAAGCGTTGCTATCAGCACTGATAGATGTGAATGGATTTGAGACAATACCGTAGCGTGTCTTGAAACCAATCTTAGGTTGGAATGTATTCTCACCAACTGCACGAACCATTTGTAACGGAACGTATGGGCAATAGAACAGACCAGCATCATATGCTGAAGTACCCTTATAACCTACACAGTAGAACTGTGAAGCATCTGAGTTGTTTGCTGAATATGGATCAACGTAGACTTTAATCTTACCGTTAAGTACACCAGCAAAGGTGTTACCAGCGTCATCAACCTGGAGACCAGTTTGAAGTGCAGGTGCGTAATCAAGAACGCCTGCCATTGACAGAGCAGATGCAACATCACTTGAAGTGATGATGAAGTTACCCTTACCACGGCGAGTGTCTTGTGCGATTGTGTTAGCATCGCGCTCGATTTGGAACAAGAGTCCCTTGAAACGCTCAACTGACCAACGACCGTTACTGTCAACGTCTAAGTCAAAAGTACCAGCAGTTGCTACTGCGCCTGCTTGTGCGCCTGCTTTAGCAGATGTGTACACAGTACGAACTACTTCGCGGTTGATTTCAGCAAGAATTTCTGCAGACAAGATGTTTGCTAATTCTGTTTCAGCGTCAAGACCGTGAACTGCTTTCAAATCTTGTGCAAGTTCAAGTGTGTATTCTGCTTTCAATGCGCGGGTCTTAGCAGTAACGGTGGTCTTCTCAATTGAGAATGCCATTTCGTTAAACTGACCAGAGTTACCCATTGCAACAGCGCCATCGCCAAGTGCTTCACCAAGGTTGGTTGCGGCGGCGGTACCAGTTGTGTGAGTACCGTCAACTGGGTTTGAACCAGCGTGAGTACCAACACCAGCAAAGTCTGTATCTGCTTCGTTGAAGAGTGCTTCAGTACCACCTTGGGTGCTGTAAGTAGACTTCATTGCAAAGATAAGACCAGTTGGAGCAGTCATAGGTTGAACACCACAGATGTCGTATGCAATCAGATTAGGCATTGCACGGCGTACAAGCGAAATCAGGATTGGGTCAAACTTAGCAACCCCACCACTGTCTGGCATAGCGCCAGCGGCGTTGGCAGGTGCCGCTTCATGGAGCATACCACGCTCCTCTTTCATTGCTTTTTCTTGGTTCTCAAGAATTACAGTTGTGACTGCCTTCTTGTAAGAATCCTGAATGGCAGGCATGTCAGGATGCTCAAGAACAGGACCCCACTTCTGCTGAAGGTTTTCTGTTAAAAACATTTTTATATCTCCTTGTTTTTACTTTTAATAAATGTAACAGTATTATTTATACTATTACTTTGCCTTAAATGTTCTGGAGATTGCAGAAACATAGTCTTTCATCTCTCCGGTTAGATTGACTGATTCAGAAATCTCTTCAACAGCAACCGCGTCCTCTTCGATAGTTTTGGCAACTTTTGGGAAGTAACTCTCAATGAGTGTTCCCAATTCTTCTTTGTACTGTTCTTCAGTGTCGAACTGTACGCTTTCTACTAGACCAGCAAACTTCTCTTTTTGAGTGTCAGTTAAGTCTTTAGTAGCATTTTCGATAGCAATTTGCTTCTTTGCTTCGTTGACGATTTTTGCAGTTTCAGCATTCTTTTGGATTTGCTCATTGAGTTTAGTCTCAAGTGCTTCGATTTTTGATTGCTGTTCTGCCATTACGTCATATTTGTCTTCTGGAACATCAATGTAATGCTCTTCGAATACTTTCTTCAATGAAACGATGAAATCTTCAGTGATTTCTGATTTAAGACCACGCTCAACTGCGAGTTCATTATCAGATGCCCACTGCTCAACAACATATGAAAGATAAGTGTCAACTTTCTCTGTCAAATCTTCTTGAATTTTAGCAACTTCTTCTTCCAATGCAACAGCAAATGTTTCATTGATATCTGCAACCGCACCATTAACTTTAGAAAGAACTGCCGCTTCAAAGATAGTCTTTGCTTTTGCTTGAGTATCTTCATCAAGTGAAATTGCTTCAGCAAGGGCAGACATGTCATCAGCAATATCCAAATCTTCGGATTTGTATGATGCTTTTAACTTCTTCTTACCATGTGCCATTTCTTCGACTTCATCTTCGTCTTCATCTTCATCTTCGTCCTCATCTTCATCGTCTTCTTCTTTAGCGACTACTTTCTTGGACTCTTTCATTTCTTCATCATCTTCGTCTTCATCTTCGTCCTCTTCCTCATCAACTTTCTCGCCTTTTTTCTTAGCGATTGCTTTCTTGAGGGCAGGAGGAAGTTCGCCTTCAGTGACTTCTTCTTCTGCAATTACATCTTCATCTGCATCTTCGTCTTCTTTGACTTTCTGCATTTTCTCTTGTGGTTTTTCTCCACCTGGAGCAGATGCTTTTTTCTGTTTCTTACCGGCGTCTGGACCAGACTTTGTTTCTGGATCAGTTACAGCAGGACCTAAGTCTTCTGCGCCTTTAGGTGCCGCTTCAGCAATTGATGCTTCTAACAGTTCCTTAATTTTATCTTCTACTGACATTTGGATATCTCCTATTTGTTTGTCTATTATTTATAATTGTTGTTTAAAGTTTTGACAAGAAATTTTCGAATGCTTGCAATTTTGCTTCATCTAATTTACGCATAGATGCTTTCTTAATTTCTTGTTTATATCTTTCGATATTCACTTCTTTGATGATGCCATTATCCCACACCCACTCTTTACCTTCCATGATGCCACTTACGAAAGCATCAGGTGCAGATGGGTCTGCAACAATGTCGGCGGCGGTTGCAAGATAAAAGTCACCTTGCACTTCTTGGGCACCTGAACGACCCGCTTTAAGCGAACCCATGCCTCTAGAAGATACCCCCAAAGTAGCGCCTTCATCCATCAAATTCTTAACAATCTTACCATATGGAGTATCCATAATCTTTGCTTTGCCTATGACATTAGAACCATCCATCTTCAGTTCTGTAATCATATGCGATACTCTTTCAAGATTGATTGTTGGACCATCAGGATGTCCCAACTCACCAAACGCACGTTTACGGTCAATGTTTTCTTTAGTATATCTTTTGACTTCAGTTTCCATAACTGACTTTGGATATACTCGACCGTTTCTATTCTTGAGGTCGGACTGCATGAATACGCCCTCAATGAAATATTGTTTTGCGCCACCCTTCTCTTCTACAAGAAAGTTAGCGTCTGAAATTTCTTCTCTAATCAGTTTCATGTTAGATACCTGCATAACCTGTTAATTTTTTAAGCACTAAAATGCATGTGCCGCTATTAGTACCTAATGTTACTTTGATGTCTTCATCGGCATCTGTGACTTCTGTAGCAGGAAGTATAATGTGTCCTGCTGTAACACCACCACTGTCAAATTTAATTGTTCCTGTAGCGGCACTTTCAACTGTTACGTCACCAGACCAAATAATTTCCTTGATACCAACAGTAGGTGAAGCGGCAGTTTGACTTGTCACAAGAAATGAAGCACCATCTATATCGATGGTGGTGTTTCCCGCACCTCCAGTTACACTGACTACATTAGTCGTTTTGGTAACCTTTAGAAATTGTTGACCTATTGCCATTTTAAATACCCTTTTATTTTACTAATATTTATACAGTATAATGTTTTAACTTTCGCCCTTTGCCATATTGGTGGCGGTACCCATCTTAACATTCATCCAATCATCACCATAACGCTTCTTAAATTCAGCATCAGGTAAGTCTTTAGCGATTTTCTCTCGCTTCTTTAATTCAAATTTAGTCAATGCTCGCTCTTTTATGGTAGAAGTATCGGTTTCTTCTTTATCACCATGGTGAACTACGAATTCGTTAAATGAGTTGTATACATAAGGTGTAACCTTTTCAGAAACAATAGAATCCTTATTAATAGTCTCATCCATTAATGCTTGAATGGTCTTAACATCTAGTTTTAACATTTTAGCAATTTGTTGTGCAGACTTACCTTGAGAGATAAGGTCATGCAATTGCTTCATCTTACCCTCTTCAAGTTCTACTTCTTCACGCACTTGTTTAGCAAGGTCTGCGTCAACGAATTCTTCATATGCTGGTTTAATAGCAAGAAGTCCCTGTTGTGACTTAGGAACTTTCAAGTCTTTAATTGCTTTGAGTTTTGCACCATATATGCTTTCTGCTTCACTCTTTTTGATTTCAAGTTTCTTGCCCTTATAGATTGCAATCCATCCAGCAAATTTTTCTTCGTTTACGCTTTCTTCTGGTATTACTCTTAATGCTCCAGACACATATGCTGGATGATTTTTCAATGCTCTTTGTGCATCTGTCTCATCGTTGCTGTCAACATAGACTTTTACTTTTTTATTTCTACTATCAGCATCTACACGAAACTGAATACGACCCATCTTCTGAGCAATCTCTTTACCAATACCATCACCCATCATTCTATCAAAGATTTTCTGCTTCTTAGGGTCTTTGAAGTTACCGTCTTTATCAAATAACTTTGCAAGATGTGCAGGTAATGCCTCATCAAGTGTTTCTTCTTTTAGTTGCGACTTATCTACTTTGTCACCAATTGCTTGTGCAGTTTTAAGTCTTGCCATTTTGAGTGGTGCAACATCTTTAAAACGCTTTTCAAGACTTCTACGATCCAATCTCAGGTCACGCTCATCACTGCCCATTGAATAGATTTTCATATCTGTTCCAACAAGAGCATACTTCATCTTTGGTGCTTCATCCAACTCTTCTTTTAACTCTGATACTGCTTTCTTAAAGTTTTCAGGAGACTTAGAAACATAAGTCTGTAACTGCAATTTAGAAGCAGGTTTAAGATTTTGATAGATACGCAGAATTTTTTCTGCATCTTTAGGATTTAATTTGACTTTCTTTCCATTAGAGAACTCAACAGGTTTCATACCACGCAAAGAAATAACTTTACGCAACTGAACGATTACATTCTTATCTGCCTGCTCTCTATCTGTATCGGTAGCATCAGTATCGATATCAGCGGCGTCTTTACCACTTCTACGACCCATTGCTCTCATTGCATCGCGCTTTGCACGATTTTCTTCTAACTCTTCACCCACAAGTTGCAAGTATTCTTTTGCAATATTTTCCACATCTTTTTGATTAGAATATGAACCCGCATACTTTTCGCCATCAAAGTAAGCAAAGAACTTATTACCTTTTGATGTGATTGTAAATTCAACATTCTTTTTACGACCAATCTTTTCGTTCTTTACAATTTTTTCGCCGGCGCCAACTTTAACTTTTTCTTGTAAATCTAAAGTTTGTCTGATATGGGTGAGTGTTAATGACATGTATCTACCTTCTAGTTTTCTGTCGATGCATCAATATCAAGTTGTCCGTTGTCATTGAATAAACTCTTCGAAAGTGTTTCTTTCGCAGTAGCAAGTTGCATTGCAACCTTATCATTCATAACCGACTGAAACTTAACTTCAGCATCTACTAAATTCTTATCGCGAATATCGCCAATCATTGAATTAATTTTATTATCACTCATTTAAAAGTCTCCTTCATCATCTGGTTCTTCACCGTCTTGGTTTTGCGCGGCGACTTCTGCCTCCGCTGTTATCTGATTATTTATCTGTTCAATATCATCGTCTGTTTGCATCAGAATATTCTTACGCACCCATAATGCAGAGTAATATTGACCAACAAATTCTGTAGTATCACGCAACAGCGCAATTCGCTCTCTTAATATCTCTTGATTTTTAAGTTCTGTAAACTGATTATCTTTGATATAACTATAACGAATATCTTCTTTAATAACTTCCCAGTCTTCTTCAGTTAAAATATTTTTAAGTATTAACTGTGTGCGTAGTAAGTCTTGAAACAATTCATTAAACTTTTTACGCAAACGACCGACAAACTTTGTAAACTTTAACTCATCGCGATTAATCTCTGTTGCTCGACCTAACTGAAATCCACTTTCAGGTTGCATACGAGACTGTGGTACGTTAAGTGCTAAGAACATCTTCTTCTTAAAATACTCAACATCTTCAATCTCACCGAGGTTCTGACCACCACCTAATGTTGTGATTTCAGTTCCTCTTCCACCTTCTCTTCGTGGCATCCAGAAGTCTTCTAACATGTTCATGAACTTACGGTCATCTTTGACTTCACCAGTATCTCCATCATAAACTAACTTATTTTTAAAGTTATTCATAATGTCTTTTAGATACTGTTCCGCCTTTTGCTTAGGTAAGTTGCCAACATCTACATAGAATACTCTACGCTCAGGTGCCCTTGCAATACGATATACTACAAGTGCATCTTCCATCATTCTTAACTGATTAACAGGTTTAATTGCTTTATGTAAATAACCTAAAACAATATTATTATTTAAATCAGTTAAACCTGAAGGAACATATGTTACACTATCTTTTGTTAAAGCGACTGACGCCGCCTTTTTGATTTGTGCTATATTACCAATAACAGAACCTTCTGTATATAAGAAATATTCTCTTACACGTTTAATGTGTGCAATATTATCTTCCGATACATTTGCTTCATCTTTCTCAACTTCGCGAACATACTTGATTGAGCGTGGATCAATAATTCGTAACTTTTGAATTCCGTCTTTTGTATTTTTAGTATCTACAACTTTATGAAAATAAAGTCTACCATCAACATACCAACGCTTAAACAACTCATGAGAACGCTTGTTAAAGTCAAGCATCTTCAGAATTTGTTTAAACTCTTCTCTAACTTTTTTCTTAACTGAATCCGATAAAGAAACATCATCTAATACAATATTAACAGACTGTTCTTCATCAGATACAATTGCTTCATTAATAATATCATCAATCGCCGCTTCGCACTCAGGATACATAGAAATTTCGCGGTACCTTTTAATAAGGTCCGCTTCATTCTTTGCTGAATAATCCTGATTGAGATACATACCATAAGCACCACCGCTTACAGTTGATTGACCATCGTCCGGAGAAGGAAGAATAATGTCCTGCTTATTATTCTGAACCTCTCCGGGACGACCTATCTCAAATCCAAAAAGTTTGACTGCCATTTTATCTCCACTCTAACATATTATACAATACTTATATCAGTCTTAAATAGTGGTATCTGCGGTAGTATTACCACCACGACCACCAAGACTTTCAAAGAATTGATAAGTAAATTCACAAGTAAACTCTGCAATTGCATCGTTTGTTCCAAAGTCAAGTGCAATCTCACCAATATTAGTAGGATATGCATCTTTAATTATATATGACTTTAGAATAGCATCGTTTCTGTCTAAATGGTCTACTCGCAGGTCAACCAAATACTGTGAAGGTGAAACTTTACCTCTATTAGTGATTGGGTTGTTAATACCATTTTGCCAGATTTCTAATGCGTCACGAATTGCAAAAGAAGTATCGTTATATACTGTAATAGTCCATGGAGTGAAAGTTCTTTCACCGCCAAAGTTTACTACACGACCCCTATAGTTGACTGGTGTATTGCCGATAGTTGATCCAGGTAATGCGGCACCGCGACAGAGAAATTCTGCATCACGTCCCGCGGCACCCGCAACCTCGCCTGTTACATAGTCAGGAAATGTAAGAGTAATCCTAAATTGGTTCGCTCTTGCACCGCCTCCTACCATACGGGATTTGAAGTCTGAAATTGTTGCCATTGTTTGCTCCTATTTTATCCTATTTATCCCTTAAACGCCAGTCTCTTCAAAACTGATACCAGTTCTTGTTGCAACGAATGTTAGTGTGATAAAGTTAATAGACCTTGCAGGTTTAATAAAGATATCTGCTCTAAACTCATTACCATCAATAACGGCAGGAGTATTGTTAGTTTCATCACATACGACTTTGAAATCGTAAATGCCCCTACGACCTTGGATATCACGCAAGAATGGTTCAACCAAGTTTCTGAAGTTTGCTCTAGTAAATGTATCGTTAAATTCAAATAACTGGAACTTCGCCGCTGTTGCAATTGCTTTTTCTAGAATAATGAACAATCTGCGAACATTAATTCTATCGAATGCTGAAGGTGAAGTCAACATTGTTTTATCGCCAAACAAGACAACGCCTTGTCCAGGGAATGAAACAACAGGATTAACTTGCTTCTTATAGAGAGTATCTCTATCTGCTTTATTTGGTGAGTATGCCAAACGAACTGCATTTCTAATTTGACCACGCTGGAATCCAGCAGGTGAGAAGAATGGATCAGCAACTAAGTCTGTGCGTACACAACATCCAGCAACATCGCCGTTTAATGGAATGTAACGATATACATCGCTGTAACGGTCATATTGATATTTCCATCCAGAGTCCATTACTGCAAATGATGAGTTGATATTTGCAGATACATTTCTAAAGTCTACAATATCGGTTGCCGCTGTAATTGAAGTTGCGTCAGCAAGTTCTGGTGATAAGAATACCATACAGTCCTTACGAATTTCTGCAACATTGTCTACGACCCACTTAGCAACTACACCTGATGCAGGTCCAACTGGAATAAGCGAAACATCATAGAGTTCATCGTTTGCAAAGTGTGTATAAGCAGTCTGCAATTCACCGTCTGTTGGTGTATTATCATTTGTACCACCTGATAGTGATGCATAATCTGGTTTTCTAGATGTATGTGTAAACGCATTTGAAAGTAGACCGGTAGCGGCACCAACGTCTGCATCTAATTCACTGTGATTTCCAGCAAACCAAATGTAAGCAGAGTATTGATTAATATACTCTACAAAGTAATTAACAGTTCCATCAGATTTCTTAGCGTCTGATGCAACAGAGAGATTTGAGAATTTCTCAAGTACTGTGTTTGCTGTACCTGTAATATCTCCTGATTGGTCGACAATGATAATATGAATTTCATCGCCCGAACCACCTCTGGCAGTTGCTTGTACTGATGTTCCTGGAGGACCATCAAAATCTGCATGATAGAACCATCTTGCTTCTACATTAACAGGTACCGATGTTCCATCAACAATAGCGGTAAGACCAGTAGTCTTTCCCTTTTCTCTGATAGTAAGTGTGTTTGTTGAAATTCCAACAATCTCATATTCTGTGCTATGACCAGTAAATACTACTAAGTCACCGATAATGAGGTCTGTTGCTGATACAACATCAACTGTAGTTGCACCAATTGCGTTTGATGTTGTTACAGTTGTGATTGCAGTTTTTGAAAAAGCGTCTGCATTCTGACACAATGAAACTCTTAATGAGTTACCAAGTGTGCCTGGATACTTCGCCGCCCACTCACCTGCTCCAGATGCGATTGCTGATGCACCTAGATTATCATAATGTGTGCTATTTTTAATTAGAAAACCAGTTGAACTGGTAGCGTTTAGATTTCCTGTTTCCGCTCTAACTACTTGTAAGTTAGAACCGTAAGACAAAAAGTTTGCCGCAGTAAAGAAGTAGGTATATGTTTCAGCATTTGGTTCACCGAAAACGGAAACCAATTCATTCTCTGAAGAAATATTGATTACTTCATCTACAGGTCCCCATTGGAATACACCCGCAAAGGCACCTGGAGAGGTTGCTACTGCTGGCACAACCTGTGTCAAGTCGATTTCTCGTACTAGAACGCCTGGTGAAAGTTGAAATGCCATTTTTATTTACTCCCGTATATTTTTTAAGTCAATAGTCATTGTATGAATATTTATAATATCTAATTTCTTCGAAACTGCTACCATGCACCTTCGTCTACAATGACCCACCTGTCGCCTTGAGTATCTACAAAAGATGTTTCCACATCATTCACTCCATCAGCGATATAACCAAAAGGTGTTAATTCATCCTCTAACATTTGCATCTTATCGCGATACAATTTCATTCGAATATCATTGTCGGTCAATTCTTTGAAATATGGTTGTCCGGATAACCAAGCAAACATCACCAAACACATTGCTAAATCGTCATGACTACCTTCTTCTGCTTCGTAAGAACCTTTCTTAGCGATAAAAGTTGATAGTTCATTTATTATATCAAAATCTTGTATAACAAATTTTTCTTCTTCAACTAGAGATTTTAGATTACTACAACCAAGTCTTTTTAATTGCGCTGTAGTACGCACACCCATATTGTTCTGTGTGCCAAATCCTCCACCTACTATTTGTCCTGCTCTTCCCTTCCATGTTGTGGAAAGTAAGTTTTCATATTCTACTTCATTATTTAGAATATCCGCGACTTGTTGACCTATATCGTTGACTTCTACTAGAATGTATGCGTTATTATAATGTGTACCCATCTTATTAATAATTGTGGGATACATCATAGGAGTAATTTCATTACTCTTATACTTACAAACGACTTTGAAAGGCATCTCTGTAACATCTATCACTACAAACGCGCTGTAGTCTAAACCTACGCCTCTTGAAACGTCAACAGTCATAACATATGTACGTTCTGGTTGCGCCTCTTCATAGACGCTTAATCCTTCTTTATTGTAATTTGGTGTCTTATATGCTAGATTTCTTAGTGCATTAGGATTAATAAGTGTATTCGATGAACCTAAAAACTCACACTCAAACTCTTGACGCCACTGTTCTTCAGAGGTGTTCTTAATAGTCTCTTCTCTAAATCTTTGTCCTCGTCCAGGAATATCATTCCACTGAACTTCAATAGGCACATAAGAACTTCGACCTTCTTCAGCATCAACCCACATCTTATAAAATTGGTTCATGCCTTTAGGTGTAGACACTACCATTACTTTAGTGCTTTTACCAGAAGTGATAGTAGGATAAACAGACTTAAAGAATTCATCTGCTAAATTGAATGGAACGAACGCAAATTCATCCAAGAATACTAAGTTAAATGATCCACCACGAACTGCAGATGATGATGTTGCTGATGCTACAATTTTAGAACCATTTTCTAATTCAATAGAACCTTTGTTCCATACTTTAACACCTAACTGTAACCAAGGAGGTAGTGCTTCATATGACATATGAATTTTTGCAAGCAAGTCTCTTGCAAGTGCGCCTTTGTTCGCGAGAATAGCACAGTTTACAGTAGGATTGAATAATGCAAACCACAAAATGTATGAACACACTGTAGTTGATTTACCTGACTGTCTAGGTATCTTACAAATTGAAAATCTGTTCTTGTGAAATGTTTTAACCATCTTCTTTTGAAATGGATACATTTCAAATGGTACAAAACCCTCATCAAGATTAACAATCTTAATATAATTAATAATAAAGTACTCCGGGTCTTTAGAACATTTGATATACTCTTCAATCTGTTCTTTAGTAAACTGTTCTTGTACGTTTACTTTTTTAAGATTAGGATTACCTAAATAATTATCACTCATTTATAATCTTCTGTAATACAACTTCAAATTGGTCAATCTTTAATGTACGATTTGGCCAATAGATATAATCTTTATCTGGATTTGCTTTTAAGTTATTTAAAAGCGGTACAACTGCTTCATGCAGTTTTTTTACTTTTGCTTGTAGTTTTGCTACCTCTTCTGTTGATGATGTTGCAGTCTGTGCTAATTGTTGTACTGCTTCTAGTTCATTTTCATCTACAGCGGTGAAACCAAAATCGAAATCACTCATGGTCGATTACCTTTATATCTTTTGTGTCACCTTGAAGTAACTTTTGCAACTCTGCGGTTGATCCAACAAATAATGCGTTTGTTACATTTGTAGGTGCATCTTCTTTATCTACTTTTTTTAAGTCTTTCATATTTTTTTGAAGTCTCATCAAGTCTTGAGTTACATCACTAACTGTTTTAATTAACTGTCCAGCAACCTCATATGAACGAGGATTCTCTGCTTCTCTTGCAAGTTGTAGAATTCCTTCTATTGCAGTATTACCCTTTTCTATAAGTAAGTGAAAATTTTGTCTCGCCACCTCATAATCGGCATCGGCATCAGATAAATCTAGACTAGGTGCATCGACATGGGTTGAGGGTAAGTGTTTAGTATCGCTTTCTATTATTTCTCCGGCAACATCAAACAAGTCATTTAGTTTTGTATTCACTTTATCATTCATATTATTATCTCTACTGTTGAGTAAATCCGCTTACTTTTTTCAACGTAATGGTTACTGTTCCATCTTCAATCGTAACTCTGATATCTTTTCCTGGTTCTGCGGATAACCCTAATTGACCTGTGTTAACAATTGAACCAACACCTGGACCACTAAATGAAAAAACTGGAGTTGTATTTGGGGTGGTCACACGTTCTATCAAAACGTCACCAACATTATTATCATAGTCAATTTGAAGAATAATACACTCTGGGTCTACTGCAGTTTCATCTCTACCTAGAGAGTCCACATCTAAGTCAAAGTCTACTGTTCCAACTGTAAAATCTCCAGAAACTGTGAATGTTGCTCTAGTTGCAGATGTGTTTAAAATAGTTTTAGTTGCCATTATTTAAAATCCTATGTCTGTGGATCATCTGTCCACACTTCACTAAATCCAAAGTCATCATCTGCTTCTGCAGATGTTGGGTTAGGTGTTGCTTCATATCTAGTATTTACTAGAGTTGATGTAGGGGCGTCAAGATAATTATCAATTTTAACTTTCTTAATAACTCCTTGCTCATATACAGGTCCATAAAAATTAACTTTAGTTGTAAATGATAAAGTATATATGATACTTCTACGAGTAGCAAAATCTCCCTCATAATCATCCTCATATGTAAGTGAGTCCATAATTAAAGGAAAGTCATCTTTAATACCCATTTCAGGAACAGCATTAATAGTTAATGTAAATGCTGGTGTGAAAAAAGGAATAATTTGCTCAACAATCTGTAAAGCATCTTCTTGATTTTTTGCCATCACAAATAGTGAAAAATTAATATTATATGGAACAGAAAAGTATTGTTTTTTCAATCCATTTGTTACGGAATCGTCTACTTTTTTAAGTACATTTAATTTATTAACCTTACGTTGGGAATCATAGTTAAATCCTGTAATCTCAAATCCCATTCTAGGAAGAGTTAACTGTATAGGTGAGTTTCCTGTTGGGTCTTCATACAGTCTTGCTAAGAACTTTGCTTTAGGTCCATATGCTAAAGGCACCCGCATTGACTGTAATGCAGTTCCACTTGAATCCGGTCTTCTTACATGTATATCATTAAACACACTACCAAACGCAACAACAGTTCGTCTAATAGTCTCATGATAAAAGTGTGATTGTCCTAACATTATCTTTGTACCTCACCAAATGGGTTTGAAACACTAAAGTCAATAATATCATCAGCAGATAATCCAAAATCATAATTTTGTGAACTAGGCACAATTGTTGCTAAGTTATAATCTTCTTTAATGAGTTTAAATCCGTCTTCAAGTAGTATAGAACCTGATGCATCTTCAAGTCTCAATTCATATTCAAATGCATTTGAACTATATGTAGTTTCAATTGCGTCAATCGCGGCAACACCTGTGTCAAGTGCTTCGTTACTATAAATGAATTGTTCTACATCTAATCTATATGTGTATATTTGATTTAACTGATAGAATATATTTTCATGTTCAACAAACTTAATTTCAAACAAACTATTTGTCAATGGAAACCATAGCAAGTCTCCTTCATTAGGGCGACCTTCTACAATCAAAGATGCGTTATTATCTACCTCTGTCGTCCATCGCGACTTAACAACAACAAAACTAGCACGGTCACGAATTTCAACACCAAACTTAGATAAGAAGTCACCTTCACCCTCAAACCCATCCACAGACTGTAAATACATTTCAATTGGATGTGCCGATGTAAATTTTGATAATCCATCTTCTGTAAAGATAGTATCTTCATTAACAAGTGTGCGCGGAATATAGTGAACATCGAAACCATATATTTTAATCGCCTCTGTATAGAGACTTTCAATTAAAGTTTGCTCTGTTGAATAACCTGTACTATCTAATCCGCCGCCTTGGTCGAAATACGCATTAAGTGCCATATTGTTATCCTGTCATAAAGTCTACTGGTAACTCATATCTCAAAGACATTTCTTCTTCAATCTTTTCGATTTCGGTTTGTGCTTCTTGCATGATACGAACACCATCAAGTGTAACGCCTCCGGGCATTTGCACACCAGCAAACTTACTTAAATTATTACCCCATTGTAATTTAATTAGCGCGGTTAAATATTTTTTAAGAAACATATCATTATAAACATCATTATATGTTGTTGGGTCTAGAATTCTATATGCTTCAAAAATAATATACTGGTCTGGTAGAATTTGTTGTTCCCAATCCATATCAACATAAATTCTATCTGTATGTCTATTAAATCTAACTGATTGCTGTCCAACCAACATCTCATTCAATAATGAAATATGATTTTGTATCATGTTATAGTATATTACAGAAGTTGACGCAAAGTCAAAAACTTCATTTAACCGCAATTGATAACGAACATCAAACATATCTAATGAAGATGCATTACCAAATGGAAATACTCTAACCACTCCGGTGATAGCATCAGTTACAGGAACATAACCATTCTTCATATCACCAGCAACAATTGTAGTAACTGTGTCTGTTGCGCCTGATACTGCACCTGTAATTGTCTCTGCAGGTGTATAGTCACCAAGTTCATATCTTACACGAATTGTGGTTGCTGTAGGTTTATCAAAAACAAATGATGTTGCGCCGCTAGTTGAACCGGTTAATTTTTCATTTGCTGAAAACTGTGCGCTGTTAGACACAGTAAGAGTGGTGGCGGTTACTTTATGCTTTAAATAAGTCTTTTCTACACCGTCAAAATGATATTCCTGAAAGAACTGAAGTGCTTCATCAGTTCTATCATCAATCTGGTCTGTTGACACATTAATGTCAATGACACCCTTACCTAAACGGCGCAGTGCATATTCTTGTAAGTCGCTTCTGCTTGCTGGATTTGCCATATAAAAAAATCTCCAAGGTATCTATGTTCTAATAGTATTTATACCTTGGAGATTATTGAGTTTTATTATTATGGTGTTTTTATTATTGTCTAGACTAGAATACACTCAACTTGACCGTGTTCATCGTTAGTTGTTGTAATCGCCAGTGCTTTAACATCCTGAAATGCCGCGGCGTTGTTTGTTGTTAACTTACCTTTAGATGAACTTAACACAAGAGTATCACCCTTGGCAACCACTCCTCTAGTATTAACAATGCATCTACCTTTAAGTGCGACATATGGATTTGAACTTCTATCTAAAGCATATATAACACCAATTGCTTTGTTGTCCGATGAACCTGTTGTAATTGCTAACTCATAGTTACCTGAGGTTGCTAATCCAACTACTGTACCAACAGATAGCAGATTATTGGGGTCTACCGTAAACCTTTCGGCAAAGTCACTAACTTGACGTTCTAGAACTAATCTACCGTTTCTTAATGGCATAGTTTTACTCTCCTATTACTTTTTTATTTATATATCTATTTATTCATCTTCGGCATTTGACTTTGATAATTTTTCTTTTAATTCATCAACGTCTTCAAGTGTAGGAGTAATAAAGATATGATTATCTCCTCCAAGATGCTGTCCAACTTTAGTTTTTGCTCTTTTAGCAAGAATTTTCTCTGCTTGTTCTGATAGTGATAGTGAGGTTGCAAGTGGTTCAGCATCTTCACTTTGAACACCTGGAGAAAATGCTAATTTTCTTAATTCTTCTTCATCAATGTCTCGCAAAATGTCAGCAGGACTATTAGGATATACTCTTAAATAATCTTCCGATTGAACCATCCAATGTTTGTTTTCTGGTTTCGGAAAACGCTTTTTAACAGCAAGTCTTCGCGCTTGAAGTGCATCAATACCTTCTCTATTACCTTCAACAATATATTCCCACATCGCACGAACCATCTGTGGTTCTGTTGGGTAAAACTGCCTACGCATTTTTATATATGCTTCTTGGTCTAGAATATCTTGTACAAAAGGAATCATCTTTTGTAACTCTGCTTTTGTAGGTTTAGGAAGAGGGTTATCATCATCCCACTCAAGTTGCTCATATAAAGCGGCATCCCATGTGTTAGGATTTCTATCATCAAAAGTTTTTGCTTGGTTATCTTTTCTGGTACCTCGCATTGTCCATTCACAGTTTGGATAAAGAACTCCTAATAATGTTGCCAAATCTCCAGCATTTCTTCGTGTTTTAAAATACTCGGCAACTCTATCATTTTCAGCATTGGTGAGACCAACTCCCATACCATACTTTTCTGCTAACGCATCAATTTCTTCTCTCGTAGCAGGTCCTTTACGTCTAAGTTCTTCCAAAGACTGTGGACCACTTCTCTTCATAACGGCGGTTGGAATTGTATCTGACATTATTTAATACTCCTATAATATACTTAAATGTTATTTAGTTCAGCGTACCTGACAATCCAGCATTGTCGGCACCCATTTCTTTCGCAATCAAAAATCCTTCACTCATGTGTACACTCTTCGAATTGCTATCTACACATCTAAAACGAATTTCTATTTCCTGTTTATTTGTATTTCCTGGTTGATGGCAATGCACTAATCCTACATTTTGTATTTTCTCGGCAAAGGATGCGTACTGCACATGTGCAGTTACCCTATCATGTTCACCACCATGTACCGAATAAGCATTTCCACTTGCTTGACCACCAAGAAGTTGACTTTCTAAATATTCTTGTTCTCCATTAATATATAGTGCAAATTCATACTGGTCATCATCACCAGTAGACCCTTGTCTTATATTTGCAGAAAACGTAACTTCTAATATTGAATCCCCAACCAATGGTGTAAGTTCTAGAACTTCACCATGTCGAGTAAACCCTTGTGTATTTGAAGTTAAGGAAGAATCCGATAAATCTATATATTTATATTGAAGTAGTAGACTACCTTTAATAGACTTTTTAGTAATTTTTGTTAATGGCACAGTACACCTCAATCATAATTAGTTCTGCGATCCTGAGTTAACTCCCATAGACAGTTCTTTTACAATTAAGAACCCCTCACGAACATACAACTGCCAACCGTTATTATCCATACTTCTTCCTCTAACATCAACTACTTGTGCATTAGTATTTCCTGGCGTGTGGTTATGTACCCACCCCACACTTTGCTTTGTGTCTCTAAATGAAGAGTGAAAAATATTAGAATAAACCCTATCATGCTCACCACCATGTTGAGTAAACGAATTACCTCCAGTTGGACCACCACCTAGTTGTGTGTGTTCATATTCTTCAATACCGTTGACAAACAAAGAAATAGCATATTGACTATCCGAACCTGTCTGGTCGTGTTCATATGATGCTGAGAACGTACACTCAAGAATTGAGTCCCCATACTGAGGTGTCATAGTGATTGCGCTTCCAACCACTTGATATGTTTGTGTATTAGATGTGATACTAGTGTCACTCAAATCAGCATATTTAAACTGAACTAAGAGAGACCCATGTACGATATGTTTTGTTACTTTAGTTAGTGCCATTGTTTTACCTCTCTTATGTCAAATCGTGATGATTGCCGGCAATCTCAGAAATAGTTACATAACCATCTTGACATTGAATACTATATTGTCCAGCATCAGAACTCATCATAATCTCAACTGTTTGTGGATTCGTAGTTCCTGGAGCGTGAATATGGTTCGCATATACACCAGTTCCAAAATTTTGGTGATGAAACTCTTGTCTGACATTATGTTGCGAAAATCTAGGATTATAGAAATGAAATGTACCAACATTAGTTGCGCCTCTACCCATCGTACCTTCTTGAACATACTCATCAGTTCCATTAACTCGAATTGCTAAGTTTCCATATCTGTTGGTTCCGGAGAAGTTTGATCCGGTAAACATACTTCCAGTAAACACAATTTCCAAATGGGAATCGGCATATTGTGGAGTAAAGATTACCGCTTCACCCCATCTAGTATAAGAACTACTACTACTAGTTAAATCTGATAAGTCTTTACCATAGTGTGCAATCAGTTGCGAACCGAACACAATATGTTTTGTTACTTTAGTTAATGCCATTTTTATTACCCTTTAATGTCTTTTCTATACATATTTATATATATCTTTCTTTAAGTGTTCGGTGTGAAAGCACTTACGTCAAGTTCGGTGATAGTCATATAACCGTCCTTAAATTGTAAATTGTGCTGATTATTATCAGCACTCACTTGAATTGCAACAGTAATTAAGTTATTGTGACCTGGCGCCATAATGTGATTTAAATATAATCCGGTAGCAAAGTTTGACAGATTAAATTGCTGTCTAACATTATGTTGAGAAAATCTTGGATTGTAAAAGTATCTTTCTCCACTTAATGTTCCTCTTCCACCAATTATACCATTCATCAAGTATTCTGAATTACCATCAATAACTAATTGCATATTACCACTTCTAAGAGTTTCAGTCGTGCTATTTTCTGCGTATACACTTCCAGTAAACACACACTCTAAATGGGAATCACGCTCAACTGGTTGAAAGGTTGTGTTATCCCATTCGGTCCATACTGAAGTACCACAACTAACATCAGAAAAATCGCAACCATAATGTTGGACTAATGTTGTTCCAAATATGCTTTTATTACTAATTTTCTTTAACGCCATTATATAAATTCCAATTTTAAAATCATTTAGTTTACGAAATTATTACCAGGAGTTCCGGAGGTAACTCCAGCGGCAACTTCTTTTGCACAGAAAAATCCATCATAACAATATGTAGTACCATTGTTTGTATTATTTTTAGACATTTGAATTTTCATAGTTTGTAAGTTTGTTGATCCTGGTAAATGTCTATGGAACATAGATACGGAATCACCTTCTCGTTGTCCAAACTGAGTGAATGAGAATGAGTATGAACCAGGACCACTAACATTAACGATAGTATATTCATTAGTGCCGTTGATATCCAAATACATTGTTGCTTCAGCGGAATCAGGATGTGTTGGTGTTGCAACAACACCACTAAAATGACACTCTAAGATACTATCAGCGTATTGTGGAGTTAGCGTAATACTGTCCCAGTCATTTTCAGTGCCGGTATTATTAAAGTTCATATCCGCAAAGTCTTTATATCGAACTTGAACAATAGTTGCTCCATGTACAATATGTTTAGTTAGTTTTGTTAATGCCATTTTGGTTCCCTTTTATATAAATCTAACAACTTCAATGGTATTTCCATCATTAGGAATTGCAGTCAAATATAATTTGTTACCTATAATAACATATTCATGTTGACCTTTCAATTCACCATCTAAAAATACTAGAAGTTTTTGTTCGTTATATGTGTCTTGTACAGTTCCATAAGAATGCTTCTCGAAAACAAGTTCCCCCAAATCGAAAATTTGTCTAATACCATCACATACGATTGTTAATTTTTTGGTTTCTAAGTTAGTATCTGATGATACACCAGCATAAGTTGTAATATCGAATATACCAATAACTTCAACAAATGCATCACTTGTAGGTGCGGTGTTAAATGTTAGATTTGTTCCAGTCAATGCATATTCATTATCTCTATACATTCTACCATTCACATATACTAAAATACCAAAATCATCTGGAGTTGTCGTAGACGTAAATGGTAATGTATAATTGACACTACTACCATCACCTCTAAACATTGCTTTTCTTCTATTCGCCGCGGCAACTTCAGTACACTTCAAAACTTTCACATTAATTATAGAACCAAACTGAGGTGCTTCATCAAAGAAACAAATCTTGTTATTATTTACAAAATATGCTTTGTCTTGCTGTAATACACCATCAATATAGATGATTACAGAGGATTCGCTGTCTGGATGTAATTCAATAGTTCCGGTTGCTCTATCGTATAGACGAATAAACTTATGGTCACCAACACCAGTTGCAGGATTTCCTGTCATATCAATTTGTAAAGCATCTTGACATGTGGAATCAAGTCCAGTGAAGAAAATTAGTTCAACAACAACTGGCGCGCCTGTAACAGCATCATCTGAATGACCGGCAGTCCCACCTATAGTTAAAGTATCTGTGGTTAATGCCCAACTATCTCTGTCCTGAATAATACCGTTGACAATCACCATAAACTTTTGTTCGTTTGCTAAGTTTGAGTTAAATGTCGCTTGGAAGTCTGAAGTTCTTGCAGTATAACCTGATGTTATGTCAAATGCCGCTGAGGCACCTGTTGTCGACCACACTATACGCTCTACACCAACAGAACCATTAATTGAAACGTCTAGGTCACTAATTAATCTTTCAATGTCCCTAATTTCAACAAAAGAAGCGTTTTCATCTTCGCCAACAAGTGAACCTATATTAACAGTAGTAATTGCTGATCCAGATGGGTCTCCTGGTCCTCCTGCAGTATTGGTATATGTATTATATGGTTGAATAATACCATCTACTGATACTAGATATTCATGTTCATTATTCGTTAGTGTGTATGCTGTATCTGACAACCATGCATTATCTAATGAATCCCATCTGGTGTTATTAATATCGAAATACTGTTGTCCGTCATTATTGGTAACACTATCGATAATAACTGTAGCATCATTTGTACTACCTGCTTGATAAATATTCAATGCTTCTGATGTTTGAAATTCTCGCGAGAATTGATTTGCTGTGATGCTGGAAATTGAAACGCCAGTTACAACGCCTCCCGCGGCAGTGATATTAACCCATAGTTCATTTCCAGAACCACCATATGCTCTAACATTATTGGCAGTTGTATATCCACTAGTGCCTGAAGCACCAACAGAAACAGTAGCAGGAACACCCTCAAAGTCTTTAGTCATAATAACTCGTCTACACAGATTTGTATACTGTGCAGGAGAACCTTCTTGGAGATTTCTAAACTCAATTTCTGTGTTTTCGGTTAGAACATCATTGTGAACATATTTGTAACCACTTGTAATTAAATATTCGCGCTGGTTAGATACAATAGCATCGCCGTTATCCGAACTACCTCTACATACAATTACGTTATTTTCATTTTGCACATACTGATGCATAGGAATAATATTCTGATATCCATCAGTCTTTTCTCTAGTGCGTCTAATTGCAAGATTGTTTGATGCTAAAGTTTGACCAGTAGGATCAATGATATCATAGATTCCTCTGATTTCTACTTCAGCATTAAGAGATGGAACAGTATTAAGAATTACCTTACTACCAGAAAGCACATAATCTCTATCTTGTTGCACTTCACCATTAACGGTAACTAAAACTGAATATTCGTTAGGAGGAATAAATCCACAATCAAAAATTCTCTGAATATTATCTGCAATGTGAAGTTTATGTCTGGTAGATTGAATATCTGTTGCCTTAGGCGCAACAATGACTAGTTCAGTTCCATCACCTGGTGCGTCAGCAAGAACAACCTTATTAGGATGCTTGAATACCCAATCTTGGTCATTTAGAAACGTACCATCTAAATAACACGCCAACTGATTATCAGAATTTGGCACAAAATCTAATGTGAAGATTTTCTGAGTACCATCTCCTAATATTCTTTGTTGTCTTACTTTTACGTCTGTTGTTCTTCCAATATAAGGCATCTATTACTCTCTCTTTACGGTGTAAATTCTAGAACACTAGCGACCACATCCAGTGAATCCGCTCTTGAGGCAGTCACTTTTAGTATTTCACCATCTTCTAAATTTATAGGTCTTTCCCAGACGGCGCCTAAGTTTGCCGCTACAGGATATAAGTATGCAATGTAAAACAAGTTACCTGCACCATCATCGATTGCGATGTTGCAATACAAATCTTCAAGATTATATCTGTTAGTCACATAAATTGCGTGAATTGTAGTATACTTACCTGAGGGAACTGTATATAATGAAGTTCCTGATGTGGAAGCACCACTTACTTTTGCATTTTTAAAATTACCAACTGCCATTTTTAGTTATCCTATCTCTTTACTCTATTTATAATATTTTCTCTGCTATTAACCCATAGCGATAGCAAAGAAACCTAAGTCTTCACTCAATGCCGCAGGTGCTACAATGCTTCTTGCAATTTTCTTCAAAGCAAATCCATCATCAGCATCAGCAACAATCAAATCATCACTACCTTGAATTGATGTAATTCTGGTAAGACCTGTAACAATGTTTGCTAAGTTTGGTGCAGTAACAAGAGCGGTTGCATTAACGCTTGCCGCAGATAAGGTCGCACCAGTAATTGATATTGTAACATCTTGTAAATCTGTCATTGTTCCAGAACCATTAGCAGTAATATCTCCAGTGATATCTACTTCAATTGTTGGTGCATTAACATCAATTTGAAAATCAATAACATCACCAGCATCATTGTTTGTTACTACAATAGTGTTTCCTGCTCCAGTAAATGTACCAGTACCAGATGAAACGTATGTACCAACATAGTCTCTAATTTGCTCAATACCGGTAGCAGTTAAGTTGTCCATATCGGTATTTGCTTTTAATGCTAGTGAATTGGATATAGTTGTAGCAAAGTTTGCATCATCGTTAATCGCCGCGGCAAGTTCATTAAGCGTATCTAGTGCGGCAGGTGAACTATCAATCAAACCAGAAATAGCATTTCTTACATAGCGCATTGTCGCAACGCGAGAAGTATTCTGGTCTTGTCCATATGTTGCATATGTAAAGTTAACATATGGTGGAATATGCATACACGGACCACCACCTTCAGACAATGTGATTGAACCACCACTCTCTGAAACAAATGAAGTTCTGAATCCATGAACTGTCATCACATCACCTGTGATGTCCATAATACGAGTTAACTGATTGTTTGCGGCGTTTGTACACCCTTCAATCTTACACACATCACCTTCTGTGAATGCACTAAACTCTCCAGTTGAAGATGTTGTAATAGTACACGCTGTTTGCTCTGAGAAGTACTCAGGGTTCGCCAAAGGAGCAATTGTTAGCGTTGATACTCCATTAAGACGAACCGCCTCAGGTAGTCTCTTATGAGCATACATGACTGTAGACTTCAACTCACCGTATGAGTTGTTTCTGTCAGTTGCTAATATAAGTTGGTCATCAGCACCAACTACCATGTCACCGTCTAGTAGTTCTACAGTTCCTAAAATGTCACCATCACTATCTTCTAGATTTACTCTTGCTTGTGCCGCGCTATCAGCATTGTTTTCATCACGAATAGTAAATGTCGCGGCACCTGCTCCAGCGGCGGTATCTGAGAATGTGATTGTTCCGTCAATCTTAACATCACCAACAACGTGAAGTTTCTGTTCTGGTAACAGTGTTCCAATACCAACTCTTGAAGTTACTGTGTTTGCAAATAGAAGATTAGGATCAGTATCACCTTTTACATGAAAGTCAAGTGAAGTTTGACCATCATTAACAATAATTTGATCCGCTCCTAACATCAATACAGATTTGAGAGTTCCACCTGCCATAACATTAAAGTCAAACTCACCTTTTTCTGCTCCATCTGTAGGATCACCAATGTGCCCATACATTTCTGCGTAAATTGTACTCTCAGCGGCATCGTTTCTACCTTTAACACAGAATGTAGCAAGTTGGTCACTTGCTACAGGAGATGCACTATCTCTGTCAAGTATAATTGTAGGTGCGCCTGCGGCGCCCGCATCATTATGGTAAATATTAACAACTTGACCTGATATATCTACAGCATGTGCAGGCGCGGCAACATTGATACCAATTCTATCATTGTCAGTATCAATTGCTAAAGTATCGGTATTAAATGTGTGAATACCAGTTGTGGCAGTATTTACAATAATGCCAGTTTGTGTTTGCTGTGTATCTGTAATTGTTAAATTCGTTACGGTTGATGCACTATCATCAATTCCAGTTGAACTGAAAGTGGTAATTGTACCGCCATCTAATCTATTACCTGATACTCTCGGTTGTGCGCCTACATATTTCGCCATATTAGATGTCCTCTAAGATACTTGCAATTGCATTGAGTGATGATGCGGTATCACTTGTCACTGCTACTTTATCACTTTCATTCAGAACAATCTTCTGTCCACTAATAAATGAAAGCGTTGAGTTCGCAGGTATAGTTATACCATTTCCAAGCACTACATATGCAGAAGCGGAATCATCCCAGATTTCAACTGTAACGGCAATTGCACTAACAGTGGTATTAGCAAGTTCTAATCCAATAAGCATACTACGCTTACCTACTGCGGATGGTGTAGTATACATATCAACTCTTGATGTTCCTACCCCACTAGCAATTCTATTCTCAAAATCGTTTGCCATTTGTTTCCTCTATCCTTTATAGTATTTATTCATAAAATCCATGTGCATCTAAATCAGTGTCAGTTCCAACAACATGAATAGGATGCATATCATATGCTAGAGGTTCTCCCTCTGAAATTCTCGCTCTTGTAATTCTATCACTCAATTCGTTCATAGTACCAACAACATCGCCAGTACTGATATCACCCGCAAGTAATGAAGTATCTCCAACTTTCGTTTCAATAACTCCAATGCCGTTGATAATATTATTTCCAAGAGATACATCTAATAAAGTTGTATCTCCAACATCATTAAACATTGTATTAGTTCTAGTAAACCATTCCTTTAGAGATATTAATCTGTCGAATATAGTTACTGCCATTTTTACTTCCTATGCAAATGCAATCAACTGTGGTCGCGTCAATGCAGTTGCGGTTGATAAATTATCAAAATTAGTTTTTACTTCATTAACGGCACTAACTATATTTGATTTATTTGCTGTTGATAAGTTATTCAAATCCCCAACATTATTATTCAAAGAATTAACACCACCAACAACAGTTGTTACACCAGCAGGAAGAGAAGCAGGATCACCTAAAGTTGTAGATACTGTATTTGTTTTTTGACGCCACTGGTCTAAACTGTCCGTTGATAATACTTGCGTAACTGCCATATTATTTCTCCAAAATTTCTTTTAACAAATTCTTTATGTCTGTCATCTCATCTTTTAAACTATTTAGTTCATCACATAGATGCTCTACTTTTTGTTTTTCTGCGGTTTTATTATTATACGCCTGCATAAATTGAATATATTCGTGTTTAGAAGTGTTAATTACTGCACCACTTGACACATCTCTAACTAAATTATCATGCCCTTCAATTCTAAGTCTAGAAGACATATTACACCGCCAGTGCAAGTACACGCAAGTTTTTAATTTGCGGAACGCTTGCTGGATTAGTAGATTTAAACACCAACTTCACGGCAATTGATGAGAATCCATTTAGATTTTCGACTAGATGTGTTCTTTCTCTAAAGATGAATTGATTTTCATCTGGTGAATCCGGAATTTCTGTCGTAGTTTGTACATATGGAATGGTGTCAAATGTTGCTTCATCACCATCAGGCAATACTTTATAATAAACATCAACTGTTGTTCCGGCAGGTCTGTTCATTTCATATAAAATCTTAATCGCGGTAGAAGAATTTTCTAATGTAAATCTTCTAGTGACATAGTTTGCAAGATTGGTTGCGCCAACGGGTGCAATATCGTGAATGAACTTCTCTGCTTGGATAAGAGTGATAGCACTACTAGCACTTTCATCTACTCCAGGAGCAGGTGAAACTGTAATAGTCGATGTGGTACCATCATTTTTGTAATTTGTGATGATATAAGTTTTATCATTTGATGCGTTACCTGAACCACTAGTTGTAATTTCTTTACCAATATCTAATGTATCAAACTCTTCTCTAAGAGTTGCGTCAGTGGTTGTAATAGTACTATTAGTTGCAGAGTATGCAATATTTGTATTTGCAGTAGCAACAGTTCTATTATCAAAGTCAGCAACATTGACATCAGATGCAGTCAAGTTATCAATTCTATTAGCAACAGTACATAACGATACTCTCTGACTATCAATTACAGGACTTACAAAAGAATTAGAACTAAACAATGTTGCTCTTAGTTGAGCAGAATATCCTGCCGTTGATTGATTATCATACGACATTATAGATTTTCTATCTGTAAAATATGTAATATCATTTTCAGGAATATTTTGCAATCCAGTAAATACTCCGCTTGTATTGCCGATATTCAAGTCATATGTTAATGATGTGTTTGCAAACTTTAGTTGTGTAACAGTAGGAGTAATAACGTCAACTGGTAGATTTCTAGTTGCGCGAACTCCAGCACCCCCAACAAAATCTGCAGAAAGAATATCTGCTTCAGTTCCAGGATACGCTCCACCATCCGCGATGTTTGCTTCAGTAACTTCAATGACATATGTGTCTGTAGTAACTGGAGCAACAACTGTATGTTGTCCATTCAACTCTGTGTGTGGAATACCAACGCTTGTTGAGTTTGCACCATAGAATCCACTAGGTACTCCAGCAATTGATACTTTGTTGCCAGCAACAAATCCATGATTTCTTTGATACACACGAACTTTATTCGAACCAGTTGTTGTTTCAAATGGGTCAGTTCTTAAAGTTGTGTAACCATTTCTGGAGTTTTGAAAGTTAATTTGTCCAACTGCATCACTAAACTCGGCGCGATGTAAGGTAAACTTCAAATCTCTAGTTTGGAAAGGAGTCCATGTTCCACCATTCTGCGATAAGAACATTGTTCCAGTTAACGGATTTTGAGATACAATTCGACCATCACCAATATTTGTTTTACCAACTTCAGAGAAGAATACTCTCATTCCAGGTTCATCTGCTTTAAGAACAAGCGCATAAGTTGCGTCTTGTTGCATAAACACAGGACTATCAAAGGAAATAGTGGTTGATACAGTAGCATCATCAGAAGTATTAATTGCTGATGCAGGAATTGTTTTCTGTGCTAGAATTTTACCTGATGGATTTCCATCTTTAGTATTAAGTAACTGTACAATTAATGGGCGAGTACCTCTAGCAGAGAAGAACAAATCAACTTTAGTAATCATTGCTCCATCAATAACATCTTGAACTACAAAAGTTTGTGCAAGTGGATCATGTCCAATTCTACGAGTTGGGGTAAATCTTGAAGATGTACCAATACTTCTTGTCACAACTCTATCTTGCTGTACGCGGTCACGAACAAACTCTGCTTGACGAACAGATAGAATTGTTTCTTCTCTCTCTTCATTTAGACCAGAAGCATGGAAAATTCTCTCTGCTTTGGTTGAGTGTGTTCCGTAATCTAGATTGTTCGATATATTGTCTATTAATCTAAATACTCTCTCACCAGTTCTAAACTGCGTTGATGCATTGTTTGGTACAACGAATACGCCATTAAATGAACCATCATCATCAGTAATCTTATCACCACCAAACTTCTGAAGTTTCTTATAAACATCAGTTGATGTAGCATCTGTTACATCATTCACCGCTGTAATTGTACACTGGTTAATATTACCAGCATTATTAAGAAGTGTTCCTGTTAAAACGTCACCAATTGCAAATCCATTTTGTCTGTTTGTAATATTAATATCAACAGGAGCGTTAGCGGCACCATTAGGATCATCTGGTCTCTGATAAGAGACAACACCAGATGCTTGCAATCTTGTAGCAGTTCCACCGCTGGTATATGCGGTTAGTGCAGATACAGGTGAATTATTATAATCAATTTGAATAATAGTAATTTGATTTGTTCCAGTGTTTACACTTTCTACAAAATATCTGTTATCATTAACACCATCATAGTTAAGTTCTATCGCACCACCAATGTTGGCAAAGGTGACCATATGACCAACTGCAATACCATTCACGCTTGCAAGTGTGATAGTTGTTACATTACCAACTTGAGTTACGTTAGTTACAGTTGTTGGTGTGTGTACTTGGTTGCGAACCACATCACCAAATCCAAATGCGGCAAATGGTTGCTTTAACCATGACCCAGAATTTTGGTCAAATGAATCCCAAAATCTTGCACTATCTGTATCTGCCTGTGATCCAGGGTCTGCCATTGGGGTAAACTGAAAATCAGTACGATTTGTTGATGTTACTGTTAGTTTTTCATCTGGACGAACATATGCATTAACATTAACATTATCAAAGAATGCTTGTACTTTGGTGCGCGGTTTCATGTTTCCAACAGAAACGTGAATTGGAATTTCACGCATGTAAGGAATTAAAGAAAGGTCTACAATCTTATCGCCAAGAGATTTGTTTACATAACTACTTTGAAGAGAAGTCGCAGTTCCAATGTTGATTTGTCCAACCTCTTGGGTAGTCGTTGTTACAGTATTAAATCCAATAAATCTGCCAGAACGGACAAGACCGCCAGTTGTGGTTGTTTGATTGGTAGCACCAAACCAATTATCTTGCCAACCTTCCCAAACTGTACCTTCAACTCCAATTTCATCTGCTAAGAATTGAATTGCATCAAAGTTGTTATCATCTTGTACAATTAGGTCAGGTCTGCGAGTTGTATCTTTCCAGTCATCTGATGCTGGAGTAAGTATCATTTCACCAGTAAAGGCGGAAACTTTATATGCGTTGACATCCATTGTGTCTGATGCATATGGATTATTAATATAAGAAACTTCTGAATATGGAAGAGTGATAATACCATCAACGTGTTTTTTGTATCCAGATGTTGCTCTCTCGGCGTCTGTAGATACAGTTTCTACTAAAGAAACAATATCTGAGTGCGCCATTGGTCGCGCAACTTTTCTCTTCATATCTACAGCAATACGATAATCTTCATTTGATACGTTACCAATGCCATGTCCACTAAATGGATCAACAATAAATCCATTCTTTAATCTATCATTACCATTAACATCTTTAACTAGTAGGTCGGTTGTTGCTTTTTCAAGTAAGTTAAGACTACTAATCAATTCTAGATTATTAATTCTAGTTTCCAATTTACCAATGTCGCGCATTGTATATCGTTTGTTATTGATTTTTTTCGCAATTGCTTCTGTTGTATTAAGTACATATGGTTGATAACTTACAACAAATAACGTCATTGCCTTATCTAAGTCGGCAGGTGGTTTAGGATCATCTGCAGGAACACCCTTGACAACAAAGAATTCTCCGTCAAAGTTAGCAACAACTTTATCAATTCTAGGTAAGTAATATGAGAAGTCTGCTTCTACATTGGTTCCGATTACAGGTAGTTCACCTTTTGCTGAACCAGAACCTGTGAATGATACTCCAGCATCATCAATTCTAGGTCTAAAGTCTAAACTATCTCGCAAGTCATATGATGCACCATCAGTTCCAGATGAGATATATGTAGGAATATCTTCATAATCAATAACGCCATCATAACTATCTACTGAGAAATAGTCTCCAGCACCATGAGTGAAGTAATCAAAAGTAATGAGCAATCTTCCAGATGGGGCAGGATTGCCAGATTTTAACTTAATGCTTGCTAAGTCGTAATATGCATCTTTTTGTCCCGTGTCGAAATCATATCTACTAGTAATATCTAAATCGGATGCTGTTGCATTAGTACTAAAGTCAGCAGACATTTTAATAGATACCAATCGATATCCATCTGCTTTACCGAGTTTAATAACTGTGTTTTGTGCTTCTGCTTGCGTAGTAACTTGTTTTGTTTGATTAAGATTTAATGTTTTACTTTTTTCAACAGCATCATTGCCACGAACATCAACTGAAGCAATCAAATCTACTGTATCACCATCAGTTACAGGAGTATCAGTTAGATTGTGAAGTTCACTAATGTTTAGTGTGCGGTCAGAACCAGTAAGGGTTAAGTTTGACGTTGTAATTTTTAGAACATCACCAGCACTTCTTGCCGAACCGCCTGCAGGTGTATTAATAATAAGTGTAAAGTTAGAAATATTGCCAGTAGAAGCGAATGTCTCTTCGGTTCCAGCGGCAGTAAATGACACAGAACCATTGTTTGCGTTTGCTACTGTTCCTGTTGCAAATTTTCTACGAACAGTGTAGTTAGTAGATGCAACATTATCTGGTGTGGCAGAACTATCACCACGAACTTTTCTCATACGGAAGTAGTTTGTATCGAATACAAGAATTTTTCTATCTGGTCTGATAATCTCTGCGCTAAAACGCTTCACAGAACCAGAAGTAATCGCCGCTAGACCGTTAGCAGTAAGGTTTAGAGATAAGTTGTTAGTAATTGTAGCAACTTCACCAACATCGGTGTCGTTGATGTATAGACGGTCTCCTACACTCACCTGTGAATTAAACAGTGTTCCTTGTCCAGTTACGGTTACTGCGCCTGTGCCTACTGTAGCACTACCTGTGAGTGTTACTAGTTTAGGTGAGATATCACATTTGAATGTTGCGCTTGCGGCAGTTGAATTATCTCCAAATGCTCTAGCATCTCTAGTAAAATCTTTACCTTGGTTCATAACAATATCAAAAATACCAAACTTAAATTCAGTCTCACCTGTGTGTGCATCATCATAGTCACCACTATGAAGCATGAAACTTCTTACATTACAACTACCAATTGCTGTTGGTGTACCACTAACAAAGTCATCGTAAATATAAATTTCTTCATAATCATCAATCTCAGGCATACCAGTTACGTTTTGTACAATTACATAGTTGCCAATTGGTGTCTGAATTGGTGTATCTACTACACGATTAAATGTTCTTGGTTTCTCAACATTCAAAAAACGAGTTGCTTGTAACTCAACTTCATAACCTTGAATATATGCTTTACCAGGTTCGATGCCTAAAGCAAGATTTTCAGCAAGTCCACCCTCTAAGGTAGTAAAGATACCTCTGTTATTACCAGAGATTAAACTTTCGCGAACATCGACTTTGAATGGTTTAACCTCATAGTCACCACTTTCGTCATATGTTCTTCTTGCAAACTCTTCAGCAAGAACATTATAGTCTGCTTTCTTGACAAATCTTTGAATAGTACCGTTTTTAACACGACCCAATTCGATAAAGTTTGTATCAGTAGTTGCATCTAATGCTCTTTTTTCAAGAGTGAGAGTAATTTTATATCTGTGGGCACCAGGAGCGGCAAAGTTTGATGCTCCTTGTGCATTATCTTTTAGTGTTTCATCTTCTTCTGGTGTTAGTGTGCTTTGTACAACTTTCCAACCAACACGATATGATGGAGCATTATGATATGGTTCCAACAATATGGTTTGGTTTTCGTTAGCAACAAAGAACCCATTTACAAAATAGACACCAGCATTTACTCTTACCGCAGAACCAGTACCTACTGTGTCGTTTAGTCCTGCTTCTAATAACCCACCGGCATCTGTCTGTGCAACATTAATTACACTTCTAACAGTTCCAGTAGGTCTTATAGATGCAGAAATCTCAGTAGTTTGGTCTGCGGTAAGAAATTGATTTTTTAATTGAGTATTATCCGCATTGAGAGATGTTACAGTTTCACCAATAGAAAAGGTATTCGTTGTATTATTAGTACCACTATCTTCATACTTAATGTATAGCGTCATTGGAGTGCTAGAGGTTGCCGCTACAGTTCCAATAACTCTCGCTTTAACGCCAGTTTCACTACCGGTAATAATTTTATTAACAAAGTCTGTTCTATAACTTTCAACATTCTGTGCATTAAATGTAGATTGAACCTTAATGAAATCATATTCCATATCAAATGCAACATCACCAGGAATCACCATCGATCCTTCTTCAAATACATGACTACCAAATCTTTCAATTTGATTTTGAAGAATTGATTGTAACTGTGTTAACTCTCTCGCCTGAACAGGAAATCCAGGACGAAAGAGTACACGATGATACTTCTTTGATTTGGCACCCGCGGCGCCTTCAAAGTCATCATAATAAGGGTCTACATTAAAGTCGATAACTGCCATTTATTTCTCCAGTGCGGTTTTATTCTAATCTAATCTTTTTGTACAAGTATTTAGATTAGAATTCAACAACGAGTTTGATATCTTCAATCTGGTCAGATGCACGATTAATTGGGCGTCTGTGTTCGACATACATGATATCACCGCTGTCCGGTTCTACTTCAGGATTGTTCAGAGTATCTACTGTACCAGTTGCAGAAGAAGAACCACCCGTCACTGTTTCTGCCGCTTGAATTGCGATAAATCCAGTGTTAATGTCTTGGTAATAGCGTAAAATTCTAGTTGCGGAATCGTAATCAATTACCTTTGCAGATGCACCAGAGGTACCACCTGTGATTGTTTCATCAGTTACAAATGTTCCACTTAAACCAGCGGCGGCAAGAGTAATTGATTTTGTTGCAGACATAGTTACTGCAGTTGAAACTACACTAGTACCAAAGTTATAAGGATCACGAACAAGACCAATTCTACGATAGTCGTTAGAAACTGGGAAGTCTCCAGAACCGTCATTGTACTCAAGTCTTACGTTGTTCATTACATAAAATCCACCAAGTTCATGTACTGGATTAGATGAGTGTCCACCTTTTGGTGAAATTACTGCAGTCATCGCACCACCAGAACCAGAACCACCGGTAATAGAGATAGATGCTTGAGTATATCCTGTTCCTTCTGCGGTAATTGTTACTGCAGTGATAGAACCAGCGGAAACAGTTGCAGTTGCAGTTGCGCCTGTTCCATCACCTGTGATAGTGACGGTTGGAGCAGAACTATAACCAGAACCAGCGTTTGTAATGATGATATGACGAATTTCACCATCTACTGCCGCTTGCTGTGTATCCCATTGTTCTTTGTATGGTTGTCCAGCACCCGGATCGGAAGTGACATATTTAACTGGCATAAAGTCAGTTGATAAAAACTTCAGTGCATCAGAAGCAGAGATTGTGTACATGTATTTCCACACATAACTATCTGCAGTTGTGATGTAACCAGTTGAAGTTCCAGTTGGTTTGGTTGTTGATGCAGTATTTCCATTATTAGAAATACATTTGTAAACATTATAGTCATCAGTCAATACATAGAATGAAGCACTAAATAATGAAGATGCTCCACTGTTTGATTGATTTGATGATGAGATATTATGTTCGTACTCATCATAAACTGTACCTGAAGTCCAGTTTCTGCGAACTACTGCGTGAGTGATGTCAGATGAGGTTACACGTTTCATTGCAACCATATCGTCATATGCATTAAATGCTGTATCATCGTTGTCAGCAGGAGTAGGCGGTGCGGTATCATCGGTCCACGCCTGTGGTCTTCCGATGAACAAATAAGTGTTAGTTGCGGCAGTCTCACTAAATGCTTCCATGTATTGTTCAGCATTGTGAATCCGAAACTTGTTCGTAATGATAGCGGCCATTTTATTCCTCTCTAAGTTAATCTATTACTATATTTATAACAGTTTTTAACTGTCTCTCAAGAAGATTTCACTATCAAACGTGAAATCCGTCTTACGCCCTGGATAATTTACCAAGTCATCTATAACTAAGTTACCTATGTTCTGAATTTGAGTATTCGCATAAGTATCCCAGTAGTTATTATTTGCTGTGTTCGTGCCAGTATAATTACTGGTCATGATAGAACTATTATAGTTATCTCTATAAATTCTACCTCCACGGTCAACGCTTCTAAATCCTATTAATTCTGGAATAATCTTGTCTCCAGTTTCTAATAAAATATCTTCTCCATCTTCTTTTGTTACTCTTCTATCATCTGCATATGGTGGCATAAGGAACTTGAACCTATCAATTGAGTATCCTGTTGTTCCTAGTTTTGCGCTTCCAAAACTTTCGTGTAACATAGTATCTTCTAGTCCAAGTGATGCAATTAAATGCAACTTGGATGAAGTAACAACTTTTAAATCATCTACACTTGTAATAGTTGGTAGATATAAAGTTACTACTTGTTGTGCCACACTTGCGATACGCGAAAGTTGCTTGTATATTTCAATCTGATGTTTAACACTCGTATTCATCGTTAAATCATTTACGAGTGCTTCAAATGTATGTATAAGCACAGTAATATCCGGAGTTTCGGAAGTCTTGTTATGCTGATTACCGCCCAAAGTAGGAATGTTCGGTGCAGTAGGTATCTCAGCAATCACTTCAAGTACTCCACCCCCTCTGATATACAATACGACCTGTTTCAGTAGATTTATTGTAGCATCTATATTCGCCATTGGTGTTCTAAATCTTGGGAATATTAAAGTTGGACTTAATCCGAATCCAGGTTCTGTTCCGTGAATATACTCTTCACCTCGTAGATAATTTTTACCTTTATTGGACAATGTTTCAAAACTATCTTCCGCCAAAAGATAAGTTCCATCTTCTTTCATTAATCTTGTAGGGAACAATGTTGCTTGCGCCACCTCAAAGAATATTTCCAGTTCAAGTTTTTGAAGATGCGGCGTTGTTAATGTTTGTAACAAAATTTCATTCAACAACTTAATTTGTTTAAATCTAGGTGTTGCTGAGTTTAATCTAAAGTCACTTCCTCCAAATACTCTTGCTCGGACTGAAGTTGAAATTGAAACTTCACCAAATAAAGCAAGACCAACTGGATGAAGAATTCTCTTAACCGCATCTCTCCATACGTTAATTGAGTTACCAACTTTGACAACATAAGAAAAGTCTTGATAATATAAACTATCTTGAATTTTTTTAGAACTTTCAGAGATACGCCCATCTGCTCCAAATAGAACACCTTCACTTCGCGAAACGGTTCCTGTTATTGGATGAATAATTGCTGGATCACAATCATGTATTATTGCTTCTGCTCCTGACACCGCACCAACAACTCGTATGCGTCCTCTATTCGATGCAAAATTATCAGTAGATGTGGTTGTTCTAATATTATATAAATTACGAGTATTATCAAAAGATACAATAGTACCAGAAGACAAAACATCATTTTCATCTAATAAACAACTTCCATCTTCCAATAAAATCTCATCACCATCTTCGGCGAGAATTCTACCGTGTCTTTCGTTTATTATTTCTCCTGGTTGGAATGTTCCAACAATATTCTTTAATATTGCAAGTTGTCTAGGTGTCACTAAAGGCGCAGAAAAATATCCACTACCTAAGTTTGTTCTCTGCACACCTGAAATTCTACCAATTTCCGTTGACGTTGCATAAATCTCAGCACCAGTACCATTTGTATCATCAACTTCAACAGTTGGTAGTGCTTGATAGTTGGAACCAGTATTAACAATTCTAATATCTTGTACAACACCATCATGATCCGCATCTTCAGGTACAATGTGATTACCATCTTCTAACAATACTTTATCAACACCACCCTCAGTGACAATTCTTCTAAAGTCCCCAACGAGAATTTTATCTCCGGTTTCAAGTAGAATAGCATCACTTTCACCAGATTCCAATACCAATTGTCTTTCAATTCTATTGACATAGGCAACAGAAGAAGTTCCTAAACCTGTATTAGAATATACAATAGCATCTTGTAGTTGATAATCTTTACCGCCGTTTTCAATAATAAATCCATCAACGCCACCTTTACCTATAGTGGTAATATCAAATTGAGCACCGTTACCAATATCTTCACTTATAATATTATCACCAGTCTCGGTTAAAATATTATCTCCATCTACCTCTTTAACTATAAATGGAGTTAAGTTTTTTGTGACTAGTGGGTCACTAGGTACATAATATGTACCATCATTCGTAATAGTAATGTCAGTAATAATCTCATCAACAATAGCAGTGACAACTTGTCCAGATACAGAATCCGTTACTGTAACAATCTCACCGGCAACAAACTGTCCACTCACAGAATTTTCAGTTAATACTAGTTGATAAATTTCATCATCACCTACAGCGAAAGCAATAAAGTTCTCAACAAGACCTGTTGCTAAGTTAACATTAGGTTGTAGTGGTTTGTTTGCTTGTACAATAGTTTGACCAATAAGTAATCCGCTATCACCAACAACATTTTTAATGTTTAGAATTGTATCTGATGTAAAGTTACCAGCGGAAACTCGTAACATATCCTTTTTTGGATAATAGACTTCAACTTCTTCATTGAATAACATTCTGAATAATAGTATAAGCGACTTATCCGTGCCTTTACTTTGATAAAAGTCTTTTACTCTTTTAAGAAATAATCTCTTATCATTAATAATATTATCTGGAATATCTACAAGATAATTTTTCTTAAAGTAAGAAACAAAAGAATCCACAGTTTTATCAATGTCACTATACAAATGTGCGTTTCTAGTACGCTCAATTGCATTACCTTCCAGTTCTAACCACTCATAGTATGCTTCTATAAAAGCAACAAACGTAGTGTGGTCAGATTGTACAAATTCAGGTAGTTGCTCAGACAATACTGCCGAGACGGTACCCTTTACTTCATCTGAATTAATATTTAACATTAGTAACTACTTCCACTACTTCCGCTACTTCCACTACTACTACTTACAACAGAGGATGCCGAACCAGAACCAGCAGAACCAACAACTCCAGTTCCACCAGTTTTACTTAATTCACTATTCGGTGTTGTGATATATTCAACACCAGCAGAGGATTCGCCAGTTGAGACTTTATCTACAATTGTGTTAACTGTAATATCATCTTCACTAATAGACAAAAGAACATTTCTAACACTCACAATATCACTTGAGTTTAGAGTTATGTATATCTCAACTGTATTTGCATCCAAAGTTGTATCAGAAATATTTAATTGGTCAATAATTAATTTACCAGTTGAATATTCTATTGTTCCTTGTTGACTGTTTACATAAACTCTTGTAGATGAACCTTCTTCAAGATAGTATGAACGAATATTTCCATTACCATCATCATCTAGATAAATTGTTTGTGTTCTACCAGATATATTAAATCCAGTTGACGATAAGTTAGTAGGTGAACCAGGTCCTTGAGTAAACAAAGGATTGTAGAAATTAATTGTGTATTTACTTTCTTGACCTATAATAGCATCAAAACTTCTCTGACACCTTACGGTTGTAATATTTGAAACAATACCAGGATCGGACCTATCAACAATATTACTAAATTTTGAAAATCTAAACACGCTATCAAACTTTTTAAGTTCGTTGTTTTGATAATCCATTACAGAAGTTCGAACTGCAGATGAAATATCAGTATAAGATGATGTTGTAGTATTAGGATTCCAGTAAACATTAATAGTAGGAATAATATTAATATAAACAGGATCAATAATTTCAGGTGTAATTGAAACCATAGTCTTCGATGATAAAATAGTGTTCTTAATCGCATCTTTGGTTGATGTGGTTAAAGTTCTACCTGTTCTAGGTTTAATTGACATGAATACTTTTCCATAAACAGGAGGATCATTATCTTCTCCACCCCATACTTGCATAGTATCTACGTTGTTATATAATTTAGGTAGAATGACTTTATAATCTTCTGCAGTAACCGCACGATTTTGTGCTGAGTAAAACTTAGGAGCATTGAATTTAATACTATCAATTGTCTCTCTAGGTCCACCATTCTCTGCAGAGATAACAGTAGTAATTGTAGCATTTGTAGAACCACCAACTGAAGATGACAGAGTAAAGTTTGATGCACCATTTGCTTCTGCTTCATTAGTCACAATATATTCTAGAATGATAATATTACCATCTTCTAATGCAGTACCCAAAACTCCATCACCGAATGTTATTTCGTATGTTCCATTTTCAACAGCATTTAAAAAATATACATTTGAAGTATTTTGTATATCTAAAATATTTTCTGCTTTAGTAAATGTTGTTACAGTTAAATCATTTAAACTATTTTGTACACGAACGGAAAGTGTGGTGGAATCAAAACTCTCTTCAGGAATCAAAAATCTCTGTGTTTTGCTAGATGAACTCTTAGTATATAATAGTTGAAGTAGAGTTCCCTCTTTAATATCAATATTTGTAAAAGTATAAACACCTTCGGTAGGTACAATAGTTACATCTGCGGTTGTTACAAACTGATAGTTGATGTCCGATACACGACTTCTAAAAACTGTACCTTTTGACATTGTTAATTGTGGAGGCGAACCAACAGGATTATTAATTGTGACGTTAATTCTAGCAGTTGCCGCTTGTGATGATGATGGTGTATAACCAAGATGTTTAGCAAGAGAAACCACACTGTCTCGCTTAACTGCGCTATCTAAGAACATCTCATTCGAAACCATGTTGGCGTACACTGCGTTATAGTGAGTATTATATGATAATACATCTAGTAAAGTATTCATTGCTGAACCTTCAAAATTATAATCTTTGAAAGATTCCTGAGATGATAGATATGTTTTAAGATTTGCTTTAATATCAGCAAAATCTAATTCGGTTACCCTAAGTCTTTTTGTTGTATTTGCCATGGATTATCGTGTCCTTGTGAGATATGTCTCAAATATTTGTTCTTGTGTATGGTTAACTACATAAAAATATATTCTCACTTGATATTCATTGTTATCAGAATTGTCAAATACGTCAACCGCTGTCAATTTTACTCTAGGTTCGTGATTTTGAATAACCTCATATATTGTCTTTTCAATCATTCGGCGGGTCATTGGAGTATTGTTTTCAAACAGTAGTTCCGCTATACCACATCCTAAATAAGGTTGAAATGGTCTTTCAAAATGCCGAGTGTTAATTAACGCTCTCATAGACTGCTTTACTGCTTCAACATCAGATTTTTTCGCCACATCATTAGTACTACTCAACTTTGTAAAATTAAAGTCTAAGTCTGTAAAATCTGCAGTCTGCCTTGTTATCGTTGCCATAGAACTATTTATACCTCTTTATCCACCAGCAAATACATTAGATGATCCGGCGGCGACTGATGTACAACCACTCACACCATCACCTACTCTACCTGCACCTTTTCCATTTACTTTAACAGTAGATGAACCAGATGCTATTGGTGCCGCGTGTGAGGGACATGGCGCACCAGGAAGTAAATGTCCTGTGTTTACATCTCCTTGGCGAGACCACGGAATGTTATTCACAAACACATTAGGACTACCTACCGCTCTTGTCATACCTGAACAATGTGGTACGTCTGCATCACCTATTCTAGTTGCCGCTGGCATTTCGTTCTCTCCCCATCAACTCTCTGAGTTTACTATTGTACTGTGCAATAATATGATGTTGTTCGTCTGTGTGAGGTTCTGGTGGATACTCAGGTTCAAATCTAATTAGATTATCAAAACCGAGCGGAATATCTTCATACTTATTATATGTGTGTACTACTCCATTAATAAGAACGCAAAATATTCCTGTCATCTATCTACCTTGTCCTCTGTATTTCTTAAAACTGCGCTTTTTATCTTTCTTCATAGAAGCAAATTTAACCATAGACATTCTACCACTTGTTGATGTTTTCTTTGGATTACTTTCGTGAACATATGTTCCAATGCTTGTTTTTACTTTTGCCATTTTATCTCTCCAGTATTAGTTCAAGTCAATTCTAGGTGCATCTGCATCAATGTTTGCACCAGCGTTTAAGTCCATTGTTTGACCACAGGTTTGTGTAATATTAGTTTTCGCTTCTACTTTAAAGTTTACGCATTTAATCTGTACATCTTTTTCAGACTGCATATCAATATTATCTTTTGCATATACAGTTGTCTTACCTTGTGTGAATATATTAACTGCACCTTTTGCTTCAATGTTAAAGTCTTCATCTACTAATACTTCAGCATTCTTATATGAATGTATCTGAATAGTTCCATCGGGATGCAATTCAATGAATGTATCTTTACGATGAAATAATAAAATTCTCTCATTATCAGGAGTATCATCAAATTCTAAAGCATGTCCACTCTCAGTTTGATAAACTTTATTATATGGATATCGTGCATTGAAAGGAACCGCAGAAGGAGTCCATGTGTCAGTACTCCAAGCAATGTTCTTCTTTCCTATAGAAGGTTTACCGTTAGGTCCTTCTCCATCTACGCGATGCCCTTTATTAACACCATCATTTCTTGCTGTATAAAGTTTTGACTTTTTATCACCTCTCGACAATCGAGAAGTATCCGCCTCATTAATTTCGGTAGGATTTGTTCCGCTTGGATCACAGAATCCCAAATCTGTATTGGGACGTTCTGTTGGGTGTCCATGAAAAGACCCCATAACAACTGGTTCTTGACATCCTTCACCATCTCTAAAGAACCCCACCACCCACGAACCTTTAAGTAGTCCTGATGGGGAGTGACCAACCTGTGATATTGATGCGGATGTTGTTGGCATCATAACCATCGCCCATGGTAAATCTTCAATAGGAAGTGTTTCTTTATCTTCTGTGTGAATACCCAAGCAACGAACACGAACTCGCCCAATCTGCTCAGGATCATTATGGTCTTCAACTACACCCATGAACCAGATAAAACCGTCCATGCCCATGAAATTTTTCATAATCTACCTCTTAATTCTGTTTGAGAATAATGTCGAATGCCGCTGTTACTCTTGCGTTGTTAGAACGAACTGATGCACGAACATCAATGTCTGATTTCTCTGGTATTACAACTGGAACCGCAAACTCATATGAGTAAGGACCACCAACACCACCAACTTCAAATGTGTGTCCAATACGAAATGCATCTTGTCCAAAATAACGAACAAACATATTACCTGTCGCATCAGCATTTGCTTGACAAGTCATTGTTCCTTTAGTAAGATATGCAGTATATCCTGCGGGAACTGTGTAGACTGCCATCAGAGTTTGACCTTTAGTAGCAGTAATTCTTGCTACTACTGTTGTCGATACTTTAATATCGATGTTTCCTACATTGTCAGCACCAGTTGAAACGAATGCTCTAAAAACTCTTAAAAAAGTTGTTCCGCCAGTTGTAGTATTACCAGTTGCGTTTGTGAGTGTGCAAGTATCTGTAACTTCTTCGTAGTTCTCATCAAGTCCAAGAATAGTGATGACTTTATTCGCATCACTTGCACTTGCTCTATCTACTGTAACTGTTGATGCTGAAGACCATGCTGTCCAAGGATATGCTGTGTCGCTCACATCCCATACAGAACCAGATGTGTTTACTGCCATTGAAGGAACAGCACCAAACTTGTGAATAGAACTTACACCTTTGTAGAGTCCTCTGGCGATGTTAATTTTTTCATCGTTAAATAAATAGTTTCCCATAGGTGTAATTTTCTCCCTTTAGTCTTATTTATACAGAAAGCGTTTGGTTACTTGTCGCAAAACCTTTTTTCCGCATAACAGTTTTTGCAACTAATTCGAACTCTTGTGAGTTTTTATCCCACTTGAGAACAAATGGCATATTAATATCTGTCTGCATATCTTTGATTACCGCTTCAGCATCAGGACCCAACTGTGGAATTTTTTTACCATGCTTGTTATAAGTCTGCTTAAAAAGTCTCGTAAGTTCTGCAGTAGTAATCTGTTTCTTGTTACGTTCATCATTAACCCTATCTAAAAAATGTCGAGTGAACTCAACGTCAATTTTAACTTTTGCAAATAATCTATCTGCAAACTTTTCGATACCATCTAAATCTCTTTGTGATATCTCTTCTCGTAATTCTGAAAATTTACGCATTAAATCCATCCTTTATAATTACAGTATCGCACTTATATGATGCTGTTGAGTTACCAACAGGTTTAAAAATATGAATAGCATCTCTAACTAAATACATACCACTATACTTCGGTTGATAAACTTTACTTGGTGTATCAACTTTTTTTACTGATGGAAAATTAAAGTATGCTAATCTACCCACTGTTATAACTGGATGTCCAGGAACTTGAAAAGAACTAAGGACCTCATCTTGCAATTGTTTTGCAATAACAGTTCTTCCTAAAAGATAATCATTTGCAAATAAATCTCTGTATCCAACTTCATCTTTCTTTTCAGCATGTATTCTACTCGATTTAGGACTCATATAAACTTTAACATCAGGATTAATCTCTGATCCCCAATCTACATATTTTGAATTAGGGGATAATCTTTTCATTTTTGATGCAAACTTCTTTGATGATTTATCATATGAATTAAAATAGTTATATGTCTGAACTTGATAAGATTTATGAAAAGTATCATGTATGATGTGTTTGGATGATAAATTTCCGTTTTGAATATCGGAAAGATAATTAGACTTCTCATCAATTCTAAAGTCATCAACATTCTGTGCGCTTTCAGATGCAACCATTCCACTTAGAGGTTTACCATCTGCACCATATGTAGGAACACCAGGAACTTTATATAAATATCCATTCTTTATTGCGCCATTCTTTCTATCTACCGGAATTTCTTCCATCAAATCTGTTATAACCACATTTTTTGTATCGCTGAATAATGTTGATGTTGATAAAAATTTAAATCCATGCATAGATTGAAAGAAAAAGAATCCGGGCATGTCTGTATCAGGATCAATTGCTTTTCCAGTTACCCATTGAATTGCTTTTGCTGGTCTCCATCTTGGAGAAACAAATTTTAAAGACCCTATAGACATATCAAAAAATATACCCTCTTTTGTATCACTAGAAAAGATGTAATTTTTAAATATATCGCGAACAATATCATGCGGCGCGCCAGTAAATGCTTGACTTATACTTGTATGAATGTTGTTATAACCTTCTTCGGTAATAAGACTTAAAGTAAAATATTGTTTTCTTTCTTGAATTATGGGTCCTTGAATATTAGCAACTCTAAACCACTTTGATATCTTTGTATCTTCAACTCCACCTGATACATTGTAAACGATATTGACAATTTCACCACCTAGAATTGGATAGTCAGCAATCATATCATTGCTGTCTGTGATACTTAGTTCTGCAGTCTGAAATGGAGACTTGATACTTTCATAGATATTGAGAGCAGTATATACTGAGAGTAAATCCATAAACTGGTCAGAACTCTTCGCAGTTTTGATGTTCTTAACTCTATTGTGATATAGTTTCATGGAGGAAAATAGTACTTCTCCACCACCTTTTACAGGCGCCGCCATGCTAGTCTCCTATCAAATTAGTAAATTCTTCAATGAATTCTTGTACAAGAGTAGGTCGCAGAATTCGTATTCTTCTTTTCTTTTCGTTCTCTTGTTGTTCATAAACTGTGTTAGTAATGGCAACTGAACTGAATTGTTGTACAACTCCAATTCCTGTGGTTTGTGTGTAGAATTGACTAGTGGTTCTTACCATCTTTGTTGGGTCACCTGAAGACTGTGGTCTTTCATAATGATGAATTCCATTAGGACCTGAATTAATAGTCCAGAGTTTATATGTATTACCATCATATGAAGATTGTGCATGACCTTGTCCATAGTTACCTGGCATATAAAATGTCTGATTAGGAAACTCAGCAAACGTATGAGTGTGTGCAATGCCTTCTCCATTTTGTTTATATCTGTTATAACTTTTCGCATCCGCTTCGTTTAAAAATATAGGATACCAATAACCTTCACCAAGATGCATACCAGAAGTGCCTGTTCCATATAACGCATAAGGACCACTACCACCATACTTCTTAGCAATCATTTTTCGCAATTCATTTTCTGTGCGCGGCCAATCTTCTAACACATCATGTATCTCATTAGTCAATAAAATTATCCATGCAAGTTCGGAATCATTAAAGAATTGATGTGCTAATATATCTGGTCGCTCACCCTCTTGAATGTCATACTCATCATATGAGAAAACATTTGTCGATAAGTTTTCTTTAAGTTTTACTCTTCGAATAATATCTTTTGCTATGAATAAATTATCAACCGTTGAATTTGGTTTTGTTAAATCATAAATTATTTCTGGATATTTTGAAAAATATGACATTAATAACCCTCTGCAATTCTTTGTTTATGTAAAGGTTCAATTTCTTTGAACGCCATTGTAATTTGTATCTCAGTAGGTTGTCCATCGCGGTTTGTCGAAAAGACACCAGAAGATGTATAGTTAGTTGTAAAGTCTGTCAGAACACAAGTAGATATCTTATGCATGTATGGGTTGTCATTTTCTTTGAACATAACACTAATATCGAATAAAGACGGATATTGAAAATATAATCCACTCTCAATTAATTCTGGATGCATGTGAAATCTAAATGTTTTAATAATATTATCAATTGCCTGCGCTTCTGCTTGAGACCTTGCCGCAAATTCATACACAAACTGAAATGTTCTAAAGTTCATGCTATCAAATCTTTGTTCAACGTGAGGATTTGAAACTCTTCTTGTAGATACTTCTAATATGTTTTGTAAGTTCATACCAAATGCATCAGGTAACTTAGCGGCAGTTTCTAATGCAAGTCTTGCGACTTCACCACCAACTTGTGTTAAATCTCCAGCAGATGATGCTTGTGCTTTCTCTTTAATTCCACTGATACCACCTTCCATCAATCTTGCTATACCACCACCCATTGCGCCAATCTTAGCATCTGCCCATTGTGCGCTAGATGTAGAAACAAAAGTGTTAGGAACAGCAAGAGCAATAGAACTATTTAACTTCTTCATGTTTCTTGCGCCAGCAAACACTGCGCCTGTAAAATTACTTGTGGATTCAACAACAGCACCAGCAACTTTTCCAGCGGTACCACCACCTAATAGTCCAACACCCTTATTCAAAGCACCCTTAATATCATTCCCTGTATTTGTCAAACCATTTCTAATTTTCTGAGAAGCAATTGCAGTATGACCTTGAAATGCTCTAGGTTCACCTTCGGTTGTTTGTTTTTTCATTGCGAATGATGTGGTATCATCAATGTATATATCAAAGATAACGTGATTGTCCAACTCCGCAGGTGCGTCAATACCCATATCAATAGGATAAGTCAGTCCACGGGTTCCGTAAGTTCTACCTGTTTTGCGTGGTTCTTGTCTGCTAGACACTAAACCGTGTCCACCTACTATATCCCCCACTAGTTTTGAAAGTGTATTTAGTGCCATTGCGTCCCTCTATAAATAGTTATTGCAGTATTATTTATATGAGTTATACAGATGGCATACAAAGGAAGATATTCTCCACTAAATCCTAAGAAATATCAAGGTAATCCAACCAATATTATTTATCGTTCTCTTTGGGAAAGAAAATTTATGGTATGGTGTGATATGAACAGTGATGTTATAAAATGGGGAAGTGAAGAAACTGTTATACCTTACATATCTCCTTTAGATAATAAAAGACACAGATACTTTGTTGACTTCTATATACAGGTTCGAACTAAAGAGGGCATACTCAAATCATATCTTGTAGAAGTTAAACCTAAAAAGTATACAAAACCACCAGAAAAATCCCCAACTAGAAAATCTAAATCGTGGTTCGGTGAAGTTAAGGCATGGGGTATAAACTCTGCAAAATGGAAAGCGGCATCTGAGTATGCTAAAGATAGACACTGGGAATTTATAATTCTTACAGAGGACCATTTAAAGTAGCATAAATACTATTATGGCAGAAGAAACTAGAATATTAGAACAAATTCGAAACGCACGTGGAGATGCATCGAAATCCTTTACATGGTATCAACAACAAGTTAGAGACTTGGTTGGTACTCAGTATCCTGGACCTAGATTTCAACGTGAATATGCAGAAAACATGACTAATCGCATGTTACCTGGAAGAATGTATTTAATCAACTATTCAAATCCAGCAGGTAGAGATACTTTACCATACTACGATATGTTTCCACTAATATTACCATTCAACATTGAGAGTAATTTAGTGACAGCATTGAATTTTCATTATTTACATCCAGTACAAAGATTAATTCTTTTAGAAAAACTAATGCCATTTAAAATTGGCGATACAGATATAGCAACGAGAATCCGAGCAAACTGGAATGTTCTAAGTAATTTTGCTAGATTTAGAGAAGTTAGACCGGCAGTTAAAAGATATAGAAGAGGATTAATTAAAGGGAGACTTCTTTTCATTCAACCAGATGATTGGGTAACTGCCGCAGTATTACCAACCGAACAATTTAAAAAGGCATCTAAGCAAAAGGTTTACTTAGACAGCAATAGAAAAATGAGGCAACGATAATGTCATTAACAGAATTCATAGCGAATGCTAAAATTAGAAATTTCGCAAGAGCAAATAAATATCTTGTCATTATTGACATGCCCAGAGGACCATCAGCAAACAATTATGGTAGACCTGATCCATTTGGGTCTCTGTTTAGAACTGGAGGTAGAGGTGCAAACGATGCGTTTGGTGGTTTAATAAACAACTTTGTTAAGGCAGACGGTCAGTATCTAGCATCTTTGTTTTGTGAATCCACGGCACTACCAGGATTGAATATCGATAGTAAGATAAACAAGCAGTATGGTCCAGGGAGAGAAATTCCTTACGGTCGCAGTTATGCTCCTGTTAATATGTCTTTCTATATGGATGCTGGTTATCAGATTAAAGATTTCTTTGAAATTTGGCAAGGAATGATTTTTAATGAGGACTCATCTCATTTAAATTATTATAATGAATATGTGACGAATGTACACATTCTAGGATTAGATATGCGCGAAGGACGTTTTGGCACTTTTGGAGTTCTTCCTGATATAGGAACATTACAAAATAGTATCATCGTATCTAGATATCAGTGTACACTACAAGAATGTTACCCAAAAAGTGTAGCGGAAATTCAAATGTCCGCTGGTAGCGGTGAAGTACCTAGACTTCAAGTTCAGTTTCAATATAGAAAATGGACAAACACAAGCACACTGATGGGAGTTGGCAATGTAACATCAACAACACCGGAATCGGATATTGTTAAGTACAATCCTGCAACAGGAACACTAGCACCAGCACCAGCACCATCATATCCACCAGGACCATAATAACCATATAATGAGGAGAAAATAATATGGCACTACCAATAATTGATACTCCAACCTATGATTTGAAATTAGTATCATCAGGCGAGACTATTAAATACAGACCATTTTTGGTCAAAGAGCAAAAGATTTTGTTAATGTCTGCAGAAGATGGAACACCAGATGCAGTTATGAATGGAATCACTCAAATCTTACAGAACTGTACGTTTGGTTCTGTTGATATATCTAAACTTCCTGTATTTGAAGTTGAAAACATTTTCTTACGTCTAAGAGAAAAGTCAGTAGGAGAGATTGCTGAATTTTCTGTGGCATGTACTAGTGATGAATGTAAAGGAACTACCCAAACAAAAATTGACTTGAGACATTTAAAAATTGATGAAACAAAAATCAAGTCTAAGACTATTGAGTTAACATCTAGTTTATATGTTAATATGAGATATCCAACTCTAGTTGACTTAGGGGTTTTAAAAGACCTGAACAGTCTTGATGATAACTTCAAGTTTCTTGCAAGTTGTATTGAAAGTATTGAATATAACGGAGAACTCATTGACATGAGTACAACATCAAGAAGTGAGTTACAAGAGTTTATTGAAAATTTAACACAACAACAATTTGAACTCATTAAAGAATTCTTTGCAGATATGCCAAGAATGTCTGGAAAATTAGAGTATGAATGTTCTGCTTGTGGAACGCACTGTGAAAGAGAATTAAGTGGACTTCAAAATTTTTTAGCATAGTCCTCTCGCATGAAGATTTGTTTGGTTTATTAAAAACTAACTTTGCTCTTATGCAACATCATAAATACTCTTTAACAGAGTTAGAAAATATGATGCCATGGGAGAGGGAAATTTACGTCACTCTTCTAATGCAATACATTGAAGAGGAAAAAGAACGACAAAAGGGATAAAAAATGGGAGAAGATATTAAAGAAGCAGGTTTCCATCCAGCAGACACCAATGGTGATGGGGTAGTAACCACAGATGAGCAAAAAATGTATCTTGAGTTCAAACGTAAAGAACTTGAAGATGCGGATGCGAGAAGAGATGCAATGAGATATATGACATGGTTCGCTTTGTTGGGTATATTCAACTATCCAGGGGCGATTTTGATTACAGCAATGTTAGGTTATGATACAGCGGCGAATATTATCGGAGATATTGCTCCGACTTACTTCGTTGCCACTTCAGCAATTGTTGCCGCTTACTTTGGCGCGAATGCTTACGCAGACAAGAAGAAATAGGGAAACACTTAAATGGCAGATATAGCATCACTAGCGGAAGCAATTGAACATCTAAAAATAGAAGTTCAGTCTACGGGCGGGCAACAGATTGTTTTCCTAGATAGTTTATCTGTTAATATGGAAGATTTGGTGTCAACATCTTCTCTAATGCTTGCGGAGTTAATTGCAATTAAAGATGCACTTGCTCCTGCCAATGCATTTGAGAGAGTGCAACAAAAAGAACGTGAGCGAGAAGCAGACATTAGTGGACAGAATGTAACACCAGACCAACAAGCAATTAAACCTGTGAAGAGTGGTATGTCAGGCAAAGGAATGCTCTTGGGTGCCGCTCTTGTTGGTGGTATTGGCGCATTACTTGCAACATTCTCAGGATTGCTTGACTTTGATGCAGAAGCACTAAAACAAAAAGTAAAGACACTTCTCTCACTTAAAGATGAAGTGGCAGATGGTAGTATGCTAAAACTTCTTGCTGAAGGTGGAACACTTGCACTAGTTCTTGGTGGTATAGGTCTTGCTCTTGGAGCATTTGGTATTGGTGCCGCTGTTGCTGGAGGTGGTATGGCACTTGCAGATTGGTCAGGAGGAGGAAACTGGTCTCAAGCAATCGTAGACCACGTTATAACTCTACTCTCTATTAAAGACCAACTTGGTGGCAATCTTGAAATGCTAAAAGATGGGTTTGCATTTACACTCGCAATGACAGGTGTTGGATTAGGTCTTGCCGCGTTTGGTGCTGGTGCCTTTGTTGGTGGTGCAGGATTAGGTTTTTCCGATTGGGCAGGTGGAGACAACTGGTCACAAAAAATTAAAGACCATGTAGTTACATTACTATCAATCAAAGATGAACTTGGTGGTAACTGGGATATGTTAAAAGCATCAGGTGCCTTTGCTCTTGCAATGGGAGGTGTTGGTGCTGGTCTTGCCGCTATCGGTATTGGTATGGCAGTTGCGGGTGCTACTTTAACATTAGCGGACTGGATGGCAGGTGATTGGTCACAAAAAATTAAAGACCATGTTATAGTTCTTCTTTCTATATCTGATGCTCTAGGTGGTGCTAAAGCATTTATTGGTGAAGCGGCAGTATTCGCTCTTGCGATGGGGGGCATTGGATTCGGTCTTGCCGCGTTTGGTGCTGGGCAAGCGGCGACGGCAGTTGCACAGTTTATATCGTCTGACGATTGGACACAACGCATCAAAGATAATGTTAAGAACTTATTATCTATTACTGCTGAAGGATACGACCAGAAAAAAGCAGATGAATTCTCTTCTGTTATGGGTACTATCTCTGCAGGACTACTAAAGTTCTCCGGTAGTACCTTTGTTTCTTCTCTCGCAGGTGCGGCAAGTGGTATTCTGAACTTCTTGTCTGGTAAAGAGAGTCCTATTGAAGAGATGATGAATATTGCGAATAAAGCAGATAAGTTAGAAAAAGGTGCTAATGCACTTGATAGAATTGCTGGCGCACTAAGTAAAATCTCAGGTCTAAACTTTCAAGGTACTAAATTAGGTATCTCAGAAATGGCAGAAGATTTATTGAAATCTATTCCTGCAATTGAGACTGCTATCAACGGCGGTACTGTTGGGGAAGGATGGATATCATCTGGAACACAAATTAAAGGTCTTGCATCTAGCGATATTAAGTTTGATGAAGCGGCAAAGAACATCACATTACTGAGAGAATCCTTAGGACTAGCACCAGTAGTTCAAGCGGCACCAACTGCAGACGTATCTAGTGCAGTAGTGCCGCCAGCGCAACAACCAGTAATTAATACTGTTACAACCGTGGCGGCACCAACAACAATGAACTCAAGCAGTAATACAAATATTTCACCTAGAAATCAACAACAGAAAGCATGGCAGGAAGACTTAGTATATTAATTCGCCAAAGGATTATCTAAAGCACGTTGTACCATCTTTTTCAATCTTTCTTCTAGTTCATTCAATTGCCTATCTACATCACTAGAGACTTTATCACGTTTGTTATCAAACCTCTGGTCGGCAAGGTCTACGAGTTCTCGCACTTCTTTAGTCTGGTCTGTCAACTGTATGCGAACTTCGTATTCGCTGTCTTTCACTCTTTGTTCAGTCTTGTCAACTATCTGTTCGATACGTTCAATATCACTCTTTAAATCTATCTTTATATCTCTAGTGTAATCTCTTGCTTCGGTGACACTCTCTTGTAGTTTAATCATATTAGCATCAAGCACAGATAATTGTTCTTGTAGACCTGATAAGTCAGGTGCAACATATTCTTGTATTTGCTCTTTCATATTCATGTAGTCTTTGTAGAATTCAAATCCTGCCCATAGACCACCACCCAATGCACTAAGCAATGGTAGTATGAGTAACATCTTACCACCAGATATTTTTGCTCCTGCAACTTCTATTTCTGCCATTTCTCTCTCCTTTATTGATACTGCATATCGACCATCTTGTCGTGCAGAATTTGTTGTGCGAGTCCATTGCGTAATCCTCGCTGATTTTCTTTCGGTGATTTAGTATACTCATTAGGCAACGCACTTTCAAGTCTAACACCGTCAGGCATCGATGCTTGATATGCACCAAATCCTTGATTGAAGTTCATTAGTGCTATAGCAAGTCCTTGCGCCGCTTGCTGTTCTTCAAGTGATACTGCATTCGCAATCTTCAACGCATTATCTGCCGCTTTCTTTGCAATGATTTTGCGTAGTTTCTTTTTCTTACTTTCTTTTTTATCTTCTTTCTTTTCTTCTTGTGCAACTTCTTCTTCAGGTTCATCTTCAGTTGCTTCTGGTTCTGTATCTGCTACTTGCTCTTCTTCAGCAGGTTCTGTATCTTCTGCAACCTCATCTGTAGTCTCTTCTTCTGGTTGCTCATCAGTTGACGCAACTTCCTCTTCTCGCTCTTCTTGCTCAGGCATCTCTTCAATAGTTTCAGCAACTTCTTCAACAACCTCTTCAGATACTTCAAGACTTTCTTCAAATGACTGTACCTCTGCAATCTCTATCTCCTGACTAGTTGGTTCTTCTATAACAAATTCTACTTCTGGTATCGCAGGTTCAAAAATATCGATAACAGAGAATCCACCAAATTCAGTAGTGTTCAACTCATTGCTTATTAAGTTATCAATGATAGCATCACCAGTAGTAGAAACTTCATCAAACTCAATTACATTTTCAACAACAGGTTGCTCCTCAAATTGTGCCAATTCTTCTTGCTGAGGTTCTACAAAAGTTTCGTAGTAAAGTTGTTCGTAACCAGGACATGATGGGTCATATAAAGCGTCTACGGCGCAGTTCTGTGCAAATACTATCTCTGCTAGTGCTTCAGCATAACCAGTACACAGACTGCTATAAAGAGGATTAGCGGCGCACATAGCATCTAGATTGAAAGTGTATATTACTTCACCCTTGCTATTGTATCCGTTAGGTTCAAATTTAAACTGCTCTATCTCATTGTTAGTAGTGTCACCAAATATACCTACAGTAACAGCATGATTGACAATGTTAATATCAAAGTGATGTATCTCAATAGCACCGCTGTCAAAGTTCATCTCTACACCAAATGTATTGAGATTGTTTGCATCATGAAACTCTGCGATATAACGCCAATAATAACGTAGTGTATCGATATCACCATCATTGTCTGTATCAAGTTCTTTAGTGAAGAATCCACTATCAGGTATACCATCACCAGTCACATCTACATTCAAGTCAATCAAGTCTGTCCATAATGCCGCGATAGTATAGTTAAAGAATGGTTGTCCAGGAAGAGTTCCATTCGCCGCCATTGATGCAACGTCTTGTCCATTACAACAAAAATGCTGAAAAGGTGCATTCGTGTTAATGTTAGGACCGTACATGACAATAGCACCATTAGACATGAATGCGCTATTAGTGAATACTTGACCATTCATAGTGAACGGAACAGGTAAATCTACAAGAGCATTGCTATCATCAAATATCTGATACTGAGTTGTACCCTCAGAACCAGGTTCGATGAACTCCTCTGCTATACTAGAGTAAGAGTAGAAGCAATAGAACAGAACCAGCGCCCATAGCGGCACCTTTAATTGTATCATTGCGTTGTTCCTCTTTTTTTACGCTTTCAGGTCTCAACTCAGGATATGTTTCCCATAGTTGTTTTGCTTCATCGCCGATTTTACCCATAAACGGACAAGGTGTACCTGCCATCTCCATAGCATCAAAGACACGCTCATCTTGACACATGTTAGAGACTGCCGCTACTTTCATACCCATATCATAGAGGACTTTTGATAGTTTAAGACGTTCACAGTTCATATCTCTGACTGCTGAACCGCCTGAGAAACCTAATACTTGTGTTTGTACTGCTCCGCTAAAAGCAATTGTACATACATCACTATTAGAGTTATTAATTGAAGGCGAAATAGCACTAGGTGGTGGAGATTTCACAGTGGTCTTTGAATTGCTATTGCTATTCACATCACTTCTAGACGTACTATCAGTGACAATAGGATCAGCACTGAAAGACATAGAACTAAACGAAATCATAACAAATGCAATAACAACAGATGTTATTATTCTTTGCATTGTTTGTTTCCTTTATTGGTTGAGGTCTTACTCAGTTATTTATAATTTGGGTGTCAACATCTTGACATTAAAATCAAATTAGTTTTAACATAAATACTTAAAGCAAATATTATGCACATGTGACAGAGAGAAAGCAAAAGAAATGTTACATGTATTCATGCTAGTCGTAATGCTTCAAGGAAGCGAACAAAGAACGCAACCTATGTACTTCTACGATATAGACAGATGTTTATATTTTGCAAATCGCATGAATAGACAGCGTGATTATAGTGCAATATGTAAGATAGTGACTGTTGATCCTAGCAAAGTGACGGTATACAAATGAGCATAGATAATAGAGATAAAGTCGTTCATGACATTAAGATGAGAATTCATAATTTTAAAATGAAGAATAAATGGTTATATGACAGAGAAAGAAAAGAAAATGACAGCAATGAACAATCAACAAGTGAAGACAGAGAGCAAGAAAGAGATAACAGAATTGCATCAAAATTGCGGAACTTCTGACTGTTGCGGACAATGTGAGACTGCAGTTAAACCAATAGTGAAAGAAGAAAAGCAATGAATACAATATGGCACATAATGCTCACTGCATGTCTAGACACACAAATGATGCAATGCGTATCACAAGACGTACAATGGTTTGATACACAGAAACAATGCGAAATTGCATTAAATGAGTATACTGAGATTCCACCTGATGGACCTTTCCAGACAGTAGAATGGCAATGTAAACCAATAGGATCATCATCAACATGAGACAAACAGCAAGTTACGCAGAAGAGCAAGACGTATGGTACACAGAACTCAAAAATCTAGCAGAGATGTGGGCAACATCAGAGACTAAACTATCTACAGAGTTAGAAGAATTAGAGAAGAGAAGAATAGTCGATGCGATGGCGATTTCGAACAATAACAAATCACACGCGGCAAAACGTCTAGGTATCGGTCGTACTCTATTGATACACAAGTTAAAGAAGTACTCAATTGAATAGAACAATGCTTATCATAGTTGCTACGCAATTCCTACTCGCAGTAGCAATCTTACCATTCGCATTACGCATGAATGTCGTATCGGTAATGTGTGGTTGATTAACCGTACTTAGGTAGATACGCAAAGGTATAGAACAACCACACTAGAAGCGAACATACTGCCGTACCTGCGGTTAATGCCGCGGTAAGTTGAATCCACTCCATTATATTTTCATGTCTTTCTATTGCCGCTTTTCTTGCGGCGATTTCCGCTTCGCGTCTTTTCTCTGCCGCTTGCTTTTGAAATTGTAACCAGTCTTGCCACATGCCAGCACGACCTGTATAAATCATCATCTCTCGGAGTTCATCTTCTTGTGCCTTGAGTTTTTCAAGTGCCATAAACTCTTCTAAGTCAGATTTGTTTCCGCCTGCGTTATTTACTTTTTTCTGTAAAGAATTTTTTGCATCAAAATAACCGACCAGTTGCTCACCACAATCGTACAGTTCTTTTCCGTTGCTTATGAATTCTTTTACAGTATTGAACGCCGCAGATGCTAATGCTAATTCTGCTAACATAATGATGATACCCCTCTTTCGGTGTTGTATCATATATCATGTTGTAAGGGAAAGTTTCAACTCAAGTTGTTATGACTATTTATAAAAAAAAGAGGACACAAGGTCCTCTTTTTAAGTTTACATTATTTATATACTGTTATTTTTCTATGTGATACCTACAGCAAGCGCATGTAGACCAAACTAGTATAAGGCGCATATCACACAAAGGAATAACTTCCACGTTCTCCTATAGTTTTCTTAGTCATCAGCGGCAAGTTTGGAGAAGTATGACATTGCTTCATCATCTTCATCTTCTTGTACTGGTGCTGACATTGCTGGCGTTGGTGTAGTAGATTTCTCTTCTGCTACCCAAGGCACTGTCTCCTCTGCGGTCTGTTGTCTAACAGGTGCAGAAGGAGTATAACTTGGTACATCTGCATTAGCATTCAATACCAAATCAAGTTTTGCCTTCAGTTCTTCATATGACTTGAAGTTAGAAGGTGCAAGAAAGTCTTGCAGTTTATATTGTGTTTTCCACAATGCTTCGATTTTAGCATCGTCACCCTCAAAGAGTGGTGATACACTATCGAATTCAGATTTATCGTAGTTGGTAAAACCTTCTACTTTACGAATTTTCAGTTTGAAGTTAGTTCCTGCCCAAGGATCAAATGGGTTAATAGGACTCTCATCTTCGAACTGAGGTTTCATCACATCCATAATCTTATCAAAGATTTTCTTACCAAACTTAAACAGTTTGACTTGACCTTCATTCTCAGGATGCTTCGGATCAGAAACAATGAGAACATTGGCAATGTAAGAAAGTCTACGCTTTTGCTTTCGTGCGATATCTTTGTTTGCTTCTGTACCAGAGTTCCATAGAACAGAGTTGTACTCTGCAACAGGGTCTTTTTCATTAAGCGTTGTCAAAGAGTTCTCAATATACCACTTACCAGTAGGACCTTGAAACCCATGATTAAAGATACGAACCCAAGGAAGTTCTTCACCTTCGCTCTCTGGAAGAAAACGAATAACAGCAAAACCATTACCAGACTTATCTAACTCTGGACGCCAGAAGCGGTCATCGTTGTTGCTGTTGTTGGATTGTTGTGGGGTGTTTACTTTTTCTACTTCGTTAAGTAGGCGTGAAAGATTGTCGTTAGACTTTTTAAGTTGTGCAAAATTTGTCATTTGTATTTACCTCGTATGTACGTTATATTGCGTTGTATAAGTTTATCTTATCCACATATGTTTCATAATGTATAAGACTATTTATATGACTTACACGTTAGTTTCGTCATATTTCTGTGTTCTACTATACATTATTACCTTGTATTTGTCAACATCAAAATCAAGAAAAGGTCGGTATTTAATTAACTTTCGCCGTTCTTCTTTCCAAAAGAAATCATCTTTCAGTGTCTTGTCCCAATATGACAGATAGTTGTTAATAGCGTCTAGTATTAACATCGTTTCGATTTTTACATCTCCACGACTGTACATTTGTAGCAACAATGGATGTTGTTCATCCTTTACTACAAAGCATTTGTCAAACTTGTTTACTTCTTCATAAGCAAGTTCTGAGCAAATCTGTTCCAGGTCATCTCTAAAATTTTGTGTTAAACTCTGTAGACGACCTTTCCATTTATTATAAACCTGAAGTGCCTCTTCATATATGAATGCTCCACCCCATCTATTACCATCAACATGATTAGCAATTAAAAACTTAGGTAACTCATCTTCACTAAACTCCTTTGCCAATTTAGTAAAGTTGAATTGGTCGCTTCTTTTATAGAAGGTCTCATTCTTTGTTTTGACTGCACCTCTAGTCTTAGTGATATCATATCTATCTGTTGTGAAATGTAACTTGAAAGCAAGATACACATTAAAAGCATCGAATTCATTCATACGAAAAGTTTGCCTCACAATTCTACTCTATTCATGTTAAATGGTAGTGTAACACGTTCAACTTCTTCATTGTGAGGATACATCTCATGCATCAACCAACCAGGAAATAATATACACTTTCCCTTCTCAGATTTAATCTCTTGTGCAACATCATTATATATTTGAACTCTAGGGTCATAAAAATCTGTCCCACCTATATTGTCATAATATAAAATGCCGCACATCATATTATCATCACCATGTCTATGCATACTATGAACATTATTCTTAGGAACATAGTTCACCCAAGATGAATTGATTGTCCATTTTTGTTTTGTGTGCTTTGTTATCTGCCACTCTACAAGAGATAATAATTCACTAGTTGCATCGCCGGCATCTAAGATTGTCGGATTATTAAAAGTGGTATAATATAATGCTGGACTTTGTTTATTCTTAGAATTTTTATTTCTATATGCATCAAGTTCAAGTCTGGATGCGTCAATCTGGTCCTCCGAAAAGTAAAACTCATACAGTCGAGTTGACCATAAATCAATTTCTGTCATCATACCGGCAATTCTGCAGTTGTCTTAGGAAGATAATGCAAGTCTTGTGCATTTAATGCTACTTTTTCTTTAAGTGTTTTACTTACAAACTTACGAATGTCTTCAGGTTCAAGTTCATGTTTCTCACAATAAATAAGAATTGCATCCATATAATTAACTTGCTTTTCTCTTACTATACCTTCTACTATATTAGAAAATCTTCTTGGAGTCATCGGTTCTGGATTTGTAGTCATATTATTTTAATCCCATCTATAAAAAATGTGGTCACCTATTTGAGCAATATATGTTTTCGTCTTTGCCCAATAAGGATTTACATAAGTTGCATGATAATGTGTAGACCCCTCAATCATACCATCATAACGACCATCTAATACTTTTGTCGCTAAAAGATATAGTCCTGAGTATGCGTACACATCGTTAATTTCGTCAGACTTGCCATCACAGAACCAACTAAACTGACACTTATTTCTAATTGGAACATCTTTGTCGTGTTCTTCTTTCCACCACTTAGATGTTGGTCCTTGATGCACCACTTCACATATAGTGTTAGGAAATCTTGAATCCTTAACGCGGTTCATAACAACTAGTGATACTGCAATCTGACCTGCTTTGGGTTGTCCCTTTGCTTCAAAGTACATATTTTTTGCGAGACAAGTTGTTTCTGCATCAATAGTAAATGTTTCGGTTGCAACCTCTGCACTTGATCCGCTTGACTTATAAGCGATTGCAGAAGCAACTAATGCTGTTAACACAATTGTTTTTTTCATCATGTACACAGTATACTATAAAAGAAGAAAGAAGTCAAGCAGAAAACCACTTGACTTCTCATTATTACCACCTTAGCGTTGTGAAACGAAAGAATTCATCTCATTTGCTAGTTTGCTGATATCTTCGAATGTTGGAAATGCAGGAAGTTCAGGAAAAGAAACATCTAATCCCGCTTCTCTATCTGCAAAGTATTTCTCTTTAATATTGCTGATATCAGTGTGATATTGCTCTGTGAGCAGTTGTTTAGCACTCTCAATCATAGAGAAGCGCAAATCGAATGGATTACTCATACTATTTCTCCTTGTGTGTATGTGTGTAAAATGTAGGGTGAAGCAATTGCTTCTTCTGTTTCCAGGCGTCCCTACGACACCCAGAAGATTATGCCGCTAGGCGAATATCTTCATATGCAATGTTATCGTTTGCATTTACTTTGTTTTGACTTATTAGGCGGTCATCCCACAGTTCTACTCTTTCCTGTTTACGTCAGTCGATCCTATTTCGCCCCCATCATAATTACTCGATTTACCAACACCAGATAGATATCTTATTGGTGTCTTTTCTTGTATCTTAAACAGTTTTATAAAAAACTCTGTTAGTCTATCAAACATATTGTCCTCAAGTAATTATGGTGGAGGCGGTGGGTATCGCACCCACGTCCTGCCCGTCATTCAGATTGTATCAACAAACTGTACATTATATATAACATGCTTTGATGTAAATGTCAAGTAGTAATTCCATTATTACCAAAAATACTGTTATACTCTAATTCACCTCCATCTGATATAACGCAAGTTACATTTGCTGATGGAAGAAATTCTAATATTGTGACTGTACCTTTGTCTTTGTTAACTAGAACTTCGACAATACTAGGTAGTGTAGTTTTGTATCTAATCATTCCAACTTCGCCGTACTCATTCGCGAATTCTGCTTTTACTTCGTTGTATGGTTTCTTAGTACAGACAACAGGTTTTTGTCCTTGTCTATATTCATGTTCTGAATTATCTTGAGCAAATGTGATGCTGGATAAAAATGTTAGACACCATACCAATACAATAACATCAAATACCCATGACTTTCTGATATTCATTTCGAACCTCTCTATAGGACTCTATATAATTGTCCCTCTTCTCTATGAAGAGTTGTGGTTCGTTACCTTCTACTGCCATTATAATAACAACAGTATCAATTGGTATACCTGTTCTCTCTTCATACATTACTGCATATGCACTACCTTGTTGAAAGTAGTTGGTAATGTACTCTGCTTGTTTAGGTCTGCTAGAGGTCTTAAAATCAATAATTGAAAGTCGACCATCAAACTCTGCAATACAGTCTACACGACCGGCAGTCTTCAAGAAGTCTGAATATAGTGATGCTTCTTGAACATGTATATTATTTATCCTGTTTAGATAATCTTGAACTGAAGTAAACATAGACTTCTCTGCAGGATTAGCAAAAGTAACATCTTTGTTGTTGATGTAGTCTTCTACTTGATAGTGAAACTTAGTTCCTCGTGTAGATGCTTGCCGACTAATCTTGTTCGCCGCTTCTTCACCTACTCGTTTGCGCCACTCTAGAATGCCTGCTTTAGACTTCCATCCTAGTACTGTTGTTACTGATGGATATTTTAATCCATCAGGTGTCACATACAAACGCATGTTGTCTTCATTGATTGTTTGTAGTTCATCGATTTCTTTTGGTTCAAGATGTGTAAACATGTTCTATCCAGTTGTGGTTGTTTTTGCGAAAGTCTTCATAAAATCTTTTGGGATATATGTTTATACCTATGGTTACTCTAGGGGTATCTCCATCATAAGTATTTGTTTGATGTGGAAGATACATAGGAAAGTAGGTCATATCTCCAACATTATTTTTCATATCCAATTCTTCATCTCTATTAATAATTATATATTTTGTCACAGAAGTATCGCAAGCACCACCAACAAAAAGATTACCACTGATATATGAATATGTTCCATAGTCATGTACATGTTCACTTATGCTTTGTCCTGCTTCTAAAACATTATACCAACAATGAACCATTATAGGTTCAATCTCAGTATTAGATATTATACAATAATTTTTATAAGAAGTCAAGATGTTTTTTTCAAGTTCTTGAATTAATTTGTTGTCTTTGTACTTTGTTAGAAGATTATATCTATCCCATCTTGTAGAAAGACTTTGGGCATCAAGTCCTGTAGTTTCTTTGTGACCCTCTAGTTTCATAAGAGTTGATACTTCACTCAAAAGAAACTTATACAATTCATCACAATACGACACGTTCAACTTAGTTATGTCTATAAGACAACGTGGATACTTCAGAGATAGATTATTTTTAACATCTATACTCTTAAATCTAAATGAATGTCTTGTTTCAATGTTTTTACTATCAAAAATCATCTTGGAACAATAGGACCAATCAAACCATCTAATCGTTCATCATTACCACAAGTGTTCTGAAAAATAAAGTCTTGTACTTTTGATAAGTGATAACACTGAAATACTAGCGCAACTCGCAAATCATCTTTAGATGTTGTTGATAATCCTCTGTGATAAATGTCGGCATTGAAATCAACGAACCAATCTTGTTGATAAGGTGCTTCTTCTTCCGCACCATCATCAAATCTAAACTGAGTTCCTCTATGTCTACGATGAACTTCTTTTACAGGATAATATACAATTGTTCTACAGTCATCATCTTCGGTATTGTCTTGATGCCAAGGACCATCCATTTGCGCTGTTTGTCCAAGAAGGTAACATCTACCAACTTGGGTCTTAACATTTATGTCTAACTTCTGTGCTATCTTTATCCAAATATTTTTAACATATGGATTGCATTTGATATAGTTTAAATTATTATCATAGTCAGAAACAAAATAATTTCTATGTGCAAATGCTCCATCCGCACCAGCACCAAACATCCAATAGAAGGACCTTTGGAAGTAATCTGAGTATAATCGTTTGTCTTCCTCGCTACTTCCAAGTTCCATATATCTTACTGGTTCTAAATCTTCGCGTTTAGCATTATCAGTCATAATAAATTTTCACTAAATTAAACTTAGTGCCTTCTCTGTTGTTTCTTCTACACGGCGAGTCCAACCTTTTCCAAATGTATCAAAGGTACTCAAGGATTCATAGTAACTCTGCCTCGCAGATTGATACTCTCTGATAGCACCTTCAATGCCATTCTCATCAACGTAGTTTGCAACTGCTTTAAGTGTGTTAGGACCAATTCCACCATCCGCTACAGTACCAATCATTCGCTGTAGATATTTAGCGGCACGTCCTGTACCAGCATTCACACCAAAGTCAAATACGCAGAGGTCTAAACCACTAGGCAGTTCATCTCCTTTAACGCGACCCCAATAATTTTTTTCATAAATTGGAGCAACATCATCAACCGTAAGGTCTTTCATATCTTTTGTTCCACCCCATTCTTCATAAACACGTTTGGTGACACCAAGATTAGTTTCACCTCCTGGGTCTTTAGGATGATTTACATAACCACCCTCATGGTGAAGGATGGTTTTTAAACACTCTGCGTAATTGTCTTTCATATTTTTTCCTTATGCAATTTTTAGTTTTTTGTCTATACTCTCGTAAAGACCAGCGTACTGTTTTCTGTTCTTCGCTATGATATACTCTTTAACAAGTCCACTTCTTACAATGTCTTCTTCTTTGAAGTCAATCATATCAAAAGATTTCATATTCTTTACAATGTCCATAAAGTCAATGATACCTCTCTGTTCATTCTGTCTAGTCAAATCAGTTTGCATGAAGTCACCAGAAAAAATAATTTTAGAGTTTTCACCAACTCTTGTTATGATTGTGTCCAGTTCATGAAAGTTTAAGTTCTGACACTCATCTACAATCACAATACTATCAATCAAGGTTATACCTCGTATGTATGATGTAGGAAGAAACTCTAATATATCTTGATATTTAGCAAGTTCATATGGGTTCTCCACACCAGGAAATAGTTCGTTCATTAATGCGACATACGGTTCATTATATACTGCAGATTTTTCCTCTTGTGATCCAGGAAGAAAACCTATATCTCTGATAGGTAACATAGACCTAACTAATACAACTTTTCTTTGGTCAACTTTACGCGATAGGATTGCGTTCATTGCAAGATATAATGCAATAAAAGTTTTCCCTGTTCCAGCACATCCATGAAGGATTAAATTCTTGTCGTTATTAAATGCGTCAAAAGTTTTTTCCTGATTGGTTGTAATCGGATTAACTTTTTTAATTAACGTATCTGATAATGCTTTAACGGTAATTACTTTAGATTTGGTCATGTGTTCTCCTCTGTTATGACTGATATCATATTCTGAACATCAATAACATAATCAATGATTAAATGGACACCCACCTCCTTTTCCTTTATTAAATATCTTACCCATCAAACGATAAGGTTTTGAAGAACCCCAATTTGTGTTTAATAGGTTCATTTTTTCTCGCTCTGCCTGTTCGTCTTCTTTTGTCATAGTCCGAACTTCAAAAGGTAAATCTGTGCGCTTAATCATGATGTACCTGCAGAGTGGTTGCTGAAAAGGAATAAGAAACTTACATCCTCTTGTTTTAAAGTGCATAAACATATTAAATGTTCTGTAGTAATCTGTATTAATGATTCCAGGAAGAACAGAGAATAATTGTTGTGTATCAAAATGATAATCTAAATTTGTAATCATAGTAGAATAACCAGGAGGTGTCATAATTCTCCAAGGTGAGTTCAGTTTTAGAACTACTTTTGCCCACTCGTCAGGCCACTCGTTTATCATTGTTGAGTATTGATATTGCGGGTGTGCGCCAAAGTCCCATGAAGATGAATGTGTTTTTTGATTTTTAGTCCAATCCCCAATCTCTTCTTCGGTGAATCCATGTCCACGCATATATGCTATCATCTCTTGCCAAGCAGTGATATCACTATCTCTTGTCATAACGTCAAGATTAACAAAGTCAGCATTGTTTCCTGTTGACTTTCCATCTGCGCCATCAGGATAGTATTGTGCAAGTGCCGATGAAGTTACTGCCACAGCACTATTACCGTTAGCAGAAATTTCAAGCATTGCAGAACCCCAAAATGGAACAATAAATCCATTTGTTAAGTAATCTTGTATGCCAGGACATGTTTTTATTGTTTGACCGGCAGTTCTCCATTCTGGAGGATTGCCAGTAGGAAGAAAAGTTTTAGTAGCATCGGACATACCTCTAATTTCTTCGTAAGTGTGAACTTTTTGTGCAGGTAATTGTTTATACCAGTTAGGAATATATTTTGATGCTGGTACAATAGGTGCCCACTTTTCTATTCCCTCAACTGAAGAATAAAACTCAATCTTAGGTTGCTCTACTTTTCCTCGTTTGGATAACCATTTCGCAAAATCATTAATAACATCTATCATTTATTTTTCGCCCTATGCTTTGCTAAAATTTGTTCAGTCTGACTTCTCTTAATAGACTTACGATTGTATTGTTGATCCACTGCCGATCCAGGAGCATTCTCTCCAATTCGTGACATTACTTCTTTGAATCCGTCTGTGGTTTTATCAGATAGTGATACGCCGCCAACAATTGAAGGGGCGGTAATGACTGGTTCAATATTGGGATGTGTTTTAAGGAAGTCTTCTCGGTCTTTCCATGACATGAATTCGTCAAATACTTCTCCAGTTTGATTATTAATAAACGTGTATGTAGGCATTATCTATATCTCTATTTAGTGATTGGTTATTGTACCATTGAGGTACATCTCTCTTTTTCCAGTTAGCAAAAGTCTTTTTTGCCTCACGATAAAAGTTGCGATAAGCACTGATGCTATCACCTTCTACCATGCATTGTGGAAACTGCTTCATTGCTTGAGGCGGTTCTACAAAATCTTTATTAGGAATATTTGTTGGTGCAGTTTTTAAAAGTTCTGACAGAAGCGTATAACTAGCATGAGGTTTTTCGTATCTATAGATGAACTCTTTATGCAACTCACACCAGAGGTCGTACAACCACTTATAATGAGAGACAGACTGACGAACCCAAATAGCAGACGGGTGATTGACATGACACGCTTTATATACGATTTGCTCTGCATTGTCGTTCTGTAAACGCCATCGTTTTACTTTTCTGTTGTTCTTGCTATAATCAGTGTACTCATCGCCGTCAAGCACCCTGTGGGCGGTTGACATGAGTTGTGCATACTCGACAAGCATCTTACTCACATGTTTGTCTACATGCCACTCAGCGCACGTTTTAGGGTCATTATGTAGATAGAATATATTCATCATCACCTCGTTGTATCATTAACTATATTAATGTATCATAAGTCAGTCATTATGTCAAGAATTTTCTTCAAGTTTCTTCTGTAGTTTTCTCCAACGCTTAACTGCTTCTTTTTTCTTACGTTGTTTTGCTTCTGCTGGTTTCTCATAGTACTGTTTTGCTTTTAGTTCTTTGAGTATTCCAGATTTTTGTACTTTCTTCTTAAACAGACGCAATGCTTTTTCAACATCGCCGTTGCGTACTGTTACTTCTAGACCCCCATCGCGTGGTCTATCATCGTTTTTAACGTATCGTCTATTACTGTTGTAGTTATTTTTATAAGTCATAAATTTAATATAACACTCTTCGTATAGTTTGTCAAGTCTTTTTTTGGCAAATGTTGGCAATTCTATCAGTTTCTTTATCAAAATTGAAAGCAACTGTCAATCTTCGCTGTTTATATGTAATAGGTTGTCTAGTCTTATAAGGAACCTGATGCATTATATATCCAGGAAATAATATTAGTTTTCCTGGTTTAGGAAATGAACTGTAATATTTTTGAGTAACAGGACTGTTTCCAGTTCTAGGATACTTCGCATGAAATGTATAGTCGTTTGGATTTAAAAATTCTGTTGCAACTATATCAGGTGTGGCGTAATATATTGCACATATGTCATGTATACCGTGATGATGTGATTCCTGCCAATGAACATTCTCATAAAAATTAAACCAAAAGTCACCTGCATACAAAGGCGCATCAGTATGCCATCCAACTTCTTTTATGAATTCTCTACCGTGATATTGAACCTGCTCTAATAGTTCAATATTGACACTCATAATATCGTCATTTAATTCTCTATGAGTGTAAGTTGAAAATACTTCACAATCCCAAGGATTGTTTGAGTAATCTCTAATAGTGGTTTCTACTGTTTGTAATAGTTTGTCATTATCGATATCTAGTTGCACCTCCGCAATTGGATGCGGAAAAATATAATCAATGTTCACTTACTCATCATCCTCTCTAACAATTCTTTTACTTCTTTCCAAACCATGAAATATATAGTCGGTCGCTTCTAATGCACCACATCGCTTAACTAGAGCATATTGGTCACCATTAAACACCCACTTAGTTGAGTTGTGTTTACCATCAATAAAGTGACATGAAATAGTCCAGGATGAAGTCGAACGAATTCTATATACAAGCGCCCGTTGTCCAAAATGTTGATCCGCCGGATCAATAATTTCTATAACATCACCAGGTTGTACAGGCGCATCTGCGCTTAACGTATATTTGCGGGCATAACTTCCTTGTAACACACTACCATCATCATTTTTGTTACCCACATACTTAGTTCCCTCAGGAAGTTTAAATGTACCGTCTCTAAGACGCTCTCTGATAAGTATATCATCAAGAGATACCATCACTTTTTTATTTTCAGTAGCATAGACTTCAACTGGATTTAGTTTACCAATTTTGGATACTTCACCAATTTGTCGGTTAGTTGTTACTCTTGATGAACCACTAGCATATTGAATGCCTTCTTTTGTCACTCGGCGCTGAGTTGTATCATATGTCTCATGTTCATAAGCATCATTTTCTTCAGACATTATAATCCTCTCTATAGTAAAAATATAAATACTCTTAGATATATTTATACGGAGTAATAAGATGGGTAAAAGATTTCAAGATATTAAAGATGCAATTGTAGTAGAACAAATTGCAGATTTAAATGAGGGCGTTTATGATCCTAGCATCTTCAAAGCATTCTTCTTAGCAGGAGGTCCTGGTTCAGGTAAGTCTTATGTTCAAAAACAAACGACTGGTGGTATGGGTCTTAAAGTAGTTAACTCAGATGACATTTATGAGAAGATGTTAAAAGATGCTGGTATGGATACAACACCAGAAGATATCTACTCAGACAAAGGTCAAGAAATTCGCGGACAAGCAAAGCGAGTGACAAAGGCAAGACAATCAAATTTTTTAATGGGTCGTCTTGGTGTTGTTATTGATGGTACTGGTAAAGACTTTGACAAAATTCAAAGACAAGCGGCATCGCTAAAGCAACTCGGTTATGATACTTATATGATTTTCGTTAATACTTCAGAAGAAGTTGCACAAGAAAGAAATCAAGCAAGAAAAAGAACACTACCAAGAGAAGAAGTCAAATCAATGTGGATGGATGTTCAAAAGAACATTGGTGCATTTCAGCGTTTCTTTGGTAGCAAGAACTTTATCATTCTCGACAACAATGGTCCTAATGATGATGTTCTACAAATGGTCTTTAAGAGAGTTCGTAACATGGTCAAAACTCCAGTTAAGAACTACATTGCAAAGCAGTGGATTGCTAACGAACTAGAAAAGAAAAGAAGGAGATAATTCTCCTTCTACTTAGTTGTCACCCAACATTATTCTTTTTGCCTCTTCATAGTAACCCATTTGTGATAATGCATGTGCCGCTCTTGCACGTCCTGCAGTCTCACTAATTGAAATTACAAATACTAAACCCGCAATAAATGCAGTTCTAATCACCTCACATGCTTTGCATGTGTATTCATAACTGTTGTGTAATGCTATGCCAATCGACATTTATTTCTATCTCCTGTATTTTATATAATTGTTATAGTACGCAAGCGCATCATCGTCTTGTAGATGTTTCGTATCATTAGAAAATTCAGTTCTAATAAAACGAATAATGTCCGAGTTTGGATTTGATCCTACTAATGTATTGAATAAATTTTTGAACAAGTTCTTCATGCTATTAACCTTAAACGCCCGCACCACTTTTGACTTGACCCCTTGGCACAAGTCATATATACTAGTGTATAGTGTGATGATGTTGTACAGTATTGCACTGCACAAATCTATTTATACAAGAGACTATAAAAAAGGTCAATAGTATTGATGTTTTTTTAGAATAACACATGTGACAAAAACGCACAAGTAACATAATGGAGCATATAATGAAAGTAAAGTTGATTTCATATTCACAACCACCACTCGGTGACATTGAAGGTTTAGATGATGTACAAGACTTAATCGCTTATTGCGCGAGAGTATCAAACCCTAGCGGACAGATGAACTCCGCAACATCTAAAAAACTTCTATCATATCTAGCAAAGCATAGTCATTGGTCACCTTTTGAGATGGTGTCTGCTTGTTTAGAAATTGAGACTACAAGAGATATCGCAAGACAAATTCTAAGACATCGTTCATTCAGTTTTCAAGAGTTTAGTCAACGGTATGCTAATCCAACAGAAGATTTAGAGTTTGTAATTAGAGAAGCGAGATTGCAAGATGAAAAAAATAGACAAAACAGCATCGCCACAGAGGATGAAATTCTACAAGAAGCATGGGCGGCAAGACAAAGAGGTGTTATTGATGAAGCAAATAGTGCTTATCAATGGGCAATCGAAAACGGTATTGCTAAAGAGCAAGCAAGAGCAGTCTTACCAGAAGGTAATACTATGTCACGTTTGTACATGAATGGTACACTTCGTTCTTGGATGCATTACATTGAACTTCGTGCCGCTAACGGAACACAGTTAGAGCATATTGAAATTGCGAAAGCATGTGCGGAAGTGATTGCAGGCATATTTCCACTTGCAGAGGACCTTGTATGATATATGATTTGTTTCCAACACCTATTGGTGTATATGATGTGTCCGCAGAATTGGACTTTAAAGACTTATATCACCGAATAAAAAATCTTAAAGTATATCAACATGACTTGATTGAGGGTCCCGGTGGTAGTAGTTATGGATCAGGTTTCCGACTAGGTGAAGTGGATTCGCCAGAGTTATTTGATTTACCAAACTTCAATGATGTTAATGAAGTCTGCATGAAAACTATTAGAAAATATTGTAGACACACTGGACTTAGGTCGAACTTAGAATACACATTCAGTTGGTTTAACATTAATGAAAAAGGAACACCAACAAATCCACACAGACACAATATGTCTGCACTTAGCGGTGCGTTATATGTAAAAGCAGATGATACTGCACAACCGATTATGTTTAACAATCCAACTAATATCTATCGTCAATATGAAATGACTGAAAACAATAGCACACTTCAAGGTTACTGGCATCAGGATGCGGCAGTACAATCTAGAACTGGACTGCTTGTTATCTTCCCTTCATGGTTGGAACATCTCGTACCTAAAGGTTCAGAGACAGATAATGAGCGGATAGTTATAAGTTTCAATACAAAATATCCACATTAAATTAAAAAAAAATTACAAGTCGTTGTTTTAACACAACATTTATTTTCACTTTTATGAGGATTTCTCTTGACATTGTGGCAAACATCTGTTATATTGTATATGTAAGATGAGATTGAAACTTAAACGGAGAAAACATTATGGCGTATATTTCACAAGAGACTAAGAAAGAACTTGCTCCTGCTATTAAAGCGGTTGCTAAGAAGTACGGTGTCAAAGTTACTATCGGTGTTAACCATCACTCTTCTTTAGTTGTTCGCATCAAAGAAGGTGTGCTTGATTTTATCGGTGCCGCTAATGCTCATAACAAAGTTGTTGCACAGCGCCGTGGTTATGGTGACCAAGAATTTAGTGTGAGTGACAACTTCAGCATTAATCCTTACCATGATGAGCGTCATTGGACAGATGTTGGTTTTGAAACTGAAGCAAAGTTTGTTGCTGAAATGGTTGCGGCAATGAAAGGTAACAAGTGGTACGACAACAGTGATGCAATGACTGACTACTTCGACACTGCTTATTACCTTGACCTGAATGTTGGTCGTTGGGATACACCTTACGTTTATACTGCTTAATTGAGGAGACTATATATTATGAATGCAAAATTAACCGAGGTGCTTAAAGCACTTTCATCAATCGATAACCAGGAAGACTTGAACGTGATTGCTCAAGCATGGAAAAATCAAATGAACATCATTGCGAAATCTCGCAAGCGTACCGTTGCTAAAGGTATGACCATTGAATGGACCAATCGTGGGTTCACTCAAAAAGGAACAGTTCAAAAAGTTAACCGTACTACTGTTGATGTTATTGCTACGGGCGCAACTCCGTTCGGTAAGACTGTCACTCGCGTTCCAATGTCGATGATAACTGCAGTTTAGGAGGAGGTTTTAATGTTACCTGATTAAAAGGTTTTATTTGTTTCTGAAAAGGGGACACCCTATATAGCATTCAGATAATGCATAACCGTTGCCACTTCGGTAATAATAGTGGCGAAAGTAAAAAAAAGTTATTTACCATAAAAAGTACTTGACTTACACAACAACATATAGTATAGTAACAATTCAATTCGCAGATTTTATAGATGAAGGAGAAAATGATGCGGTACCTGAAGAAGAACGAAATGAAAATGGATTATCTTCCATCGTACAACTTCAAGGGGTTCATTTATGCACCCACAACTTATGCTGGTCGCGTTTATCACACGGTATATAAGAACTACCGATATGTGACAGACCTATCAGGTCCCAATAACGGAGTATTTTCAAAGAAGGAATTTATCGATGCAATCACAAAAGCATTCTTTAGTCGATACAACTCACGATAGTTGGACGTTAACTTGCTCGGAAGAAGAAGCGGAAGATGGTTCTCTCGTTTTTCATTTTGATGGATCGGATTCGGAGATGAGTGAGATTGTTAGAGTTGGTATGCTATCTGCAATTAAACAGGACAAACTAGAAGTCGCTGACTATCTTGCTCCTAACTTCGATGACCTATCAGAAGAAGAACGAATTCAGAATTATTTCTTTGCATTCACTGTAAAGGAAGGTCTGACAAATCTTCTTAAAGACACTGCCGATGAGCAACAGATGAAATTATTTTAACTTTTGCCAAAAAATATGTGGATTTCCCTTGACATTTATCTAATAGTTCGTTATAATGTATATACAAGATGAGAAATGAGAGAGATTATATTATGAAACAAGTTACTGAAACACACATTACCGATTACATTGACTTCATCATGGATGACTATGTTGACTGGTGCGGTCAAGCAAAAATCGGTTCTACCCAAATGAAAGAAACCGAATTCTTTGCAGAAGAAGGTCGCAACTACATTAAGATTGTTCACTCTAAAATGGGTGGTCAACGTAGCGTTCATTCTTTCATTGTAAAGAAAGCGACTAAGAAGTTCGTTGAAGGTGATGTACTCATGGCAAAGTCATGGAATGCACCAGCGACAAACTTTGCAAGAGCGACAGTCTTTGATAAAGAAAGTTTCGTTGGTCGTATTCGTTGGTCTGGCATCTGTTAAGTTAACTATTGGAGATTATATTATGAAAAAAGTTGCAGTTATTCACACCGCATTTGAAAAGACACCTCGCACAGTTGCATTTGTTGAGGTTGAAGATAACGTAACAGTTGATGATGCACTTGAGTATGCATATCGTTGGACACAGAACATCATGGATAGTTGGTCTAAGAAAGGTCCCTGTGACGGCAATGAATTTGTTACCGTTGTTGGCGATATGTCTGATGGTTATGGTCTACGTTCTACTTCAGTTGGTGACCAAATATTAGTTGGTACTAAGAAGTACACCGTAGCACCTTTTGGGTTTGAGGAAATGGTAACATGATGACCCTTGATGAACTAGATGAATTTTTGCTTGAACTTGAAACTGATGTTGAAAAGAAAATTGAATGGACACTAACTAATCATGTATCACTTGCAGAAGCAAAGAAATACACCGGTGGTATTCAACTATCAATCAATGGTCTGAAAGAAAAAGTACGAGAACTAAAACTGATTGAGGCGTTTAATGATGAGACTGTTTAATGACAAAGCATTCACTTATTTACTGCTTCTCTGTGTGTCATATACTCTTGTAGCATGTACTGGTGCAGAACTTGCAATCAATATGTATCAAGACTGTGCGTACAGAAACAATCGCGATGGTCTTTGTATTCCTGGTGTAACACATGTGGCGGAGTGGTTAGATGCCGGTCAGCAAAAAAACTAAAGCAATCGTTTTGATGCTTTCAACACCTACATCTGCATATGCTAATTGTGTGTATCAGAATGATGTAGAGAGCAACTGGACTAAAAGCATTCAAAGTGTTTCTAATGTTGACCGTAAGGTGTTTCCTTATGTTGATGATACTCGTAAGTGTGTTATGAAGATGCAAGTCGTTATAGATGGAGTACCTTATCCTGCAATTGCTGATTATGTATTTGGTCCTGATATGACAGAAAACGCGGCATGTGATAAAGCAACCATCAAAGCAAAGAAAGAATTGATTGGTAAAGTGTCGCCTGAGATTTTGACTGCAAAGACAAATCAAAAATGTAAAGTTGTTACAAGTGAAACACCTGTTACAACATCTCAACCAACAGTACAGCATTTGCCAGTAGGCACTAAGACTGTTGTGAGTAGTAGAGTTATCGATGTACAACCAGTTCTTCGCTCAGGCGACTATGGTGATGGAAGAAAGTATGTCGTTATCAAAGAGGGTGCGCCAGTATACAAATATGAAGACACTGGTCCTCAGTGGGTAGAGAAGTCTGAACCTACAATCCCGTTTGGTGCTTCTTTCTTTCTAAACTTTTTATTGAGGTAGATAATGAAATATGTGATTGGATTTTTAATTGGTGCTGTTGTAATTTACAACTATCCAGACTTGATTACAAACATAGACCCTATGGGTTGGTTTGTAGATAGTGGTCTTCGTGACCGCGCTGTTGATGTACTAGAAGGAGTGAAATAGTGAAACAGTATAATATGATGATTATGGGTGCGGTATGTCTTTCGATGGCGGCGTGTAGTTCAACTAACGTAGCGACAAAGAACATTGCACCTCCAGGTACAGTTGACGTTGCGTCATACGAATATAAAGCAAGTGCAGTGAAAGACAATGTTGAAGTAATTCCTAAATGGTTTACTGAGTTACCATCAAACGATAAAGCAATCTATGCTGTCGGTACATCAGTAACACCTGACTTGCAATTGTCTGTAGACATGGCAGTACTGAATGCAAAGACAACTCTTGCTGACCGTATCAATGGGCGTGTTCGTAGTCAGACAAAGAACTTTATCTCAAAGATTGGTTCTGATGAAACTGATACTGCAATCTTGTCTGAACTTGAAAAGACAACTTCTAATCTTGTAGCAGATGTAGACGTTGCTGGATACAAAGTATCAGAAAGTAAGATTGTATCAAGCGGCACACAGTATCGTGCATTCGTTCTACTAGAGTATTCTGATTTGCAAGCAAGTAAAATTCTGATGAACCGTCTGCGTAAAGACCGTATGTTGTTGTCAAAGATTTCTTCAACGAATGCGTTTAAAGAACTTGATGATAAAGTCAATGAAGCAAATGCACAAGTGACTGCAGAGAATGAAGCAGTAGTAAAGGTACTTACACAATGAGCAATCAACGACTAGCAAAGTTGCAACGCAAAGCAACATTCAATGATAGTGGTTCTATGTTGCGTCAAGTTATCAACTTTGCCAAAGAAGCAGAAGAACTGCTAGAGAAGCAAGGTGAAGAAGATGCCGCATTCTACTTTGGTCAATTGAAAGATTGGTTGATTGACCATCCGACTAAAGCGTTCAGCGAGAAGACCCACAAAATTCTAGGGTTGTAAGTTTGCGCCCGTGGCGGAATAGGTAGACGCAACGGACTTAAAATCCGTTATCGATTACGGTGTGTGGGTTCGAGTCCCTCCGGGCGCACCAAATATATATTACAAGGAGATGATAAATGTTACACAAGATATCTGATTTATGTGATAGGATTGATGCCATAAAGTTTCAAGCAGATAGGTTGCGAGAAGCAAAATATGGTCCAGACAAAAAAAGCGCCGCAGAAATACAAGCACTCATTGATGATATTCAATCAATGTGTTATACTGTTGCAAATGACAAATCGAAATACCAGAAGGTGTCTTACTTAGAGGGTGGACAGTTTCAAGAGTAAAAGTATCTGCCCGTAGTTCAGTTGGATAGAACAACGGATTTCTAATCCGTAGGCCGTGGGTTCGAATCCTACCGGGCAGGCCAATTTAGGGGAATGGTGTACTGGTATCACGGTAGTCTCCAAAACTACAGAATGAGGTTCGATTCCTTGTTCCCCTGCCAAATAGATGAGGACGTAACATGAGTAATGCATACGGAAAAACAAGGTTCGATTTAGAACATGCGTTGAATGATATTCGCACAACGGCAACAGACATTCAGACTGTTGCGGATATGATGTACGACAGTACTCTTATCTACAATGAAGACCGAACCCATACTGTTCTTAGTGGTCTAGCAGAAGTGTTAGAAGCAAAGTGTGAGAAAGCAGATATGATATTCAAAATGCTTTTTGAACTAGATGAATACAATCATCAGTATTACAAAGATGCTGACGGAACTTTGCGTTGGCGAGATACAGAGCAACCATTAGAGTCCCAACTGTGGGATAAAGTTTAACGGAGATTAGCGCAGTCTGGTAGCGCATCTGCTTTGGGAGCAGAGGGTCGTTGGTTCGAATCCAGCATCTCCGACCAATATTAAAAAGGAATTATTATGTCACAATGGCATGGTGGTAAAGGTTCAGGTCGTAGAAAACAAACAGATGACAAATCATATTCTGAAAACTACGACCGTATATTCGGAAAGAAAAAGAAACCTGAACCCAATGATAAAAAGAAAGTGAAGGAGTGATATGAAAGAAGTAAACATACAACATGCGTTTGCAGACTTCTTCGTGCATGAAGAAATTTTTATTAACAATGATGATATCTGTAAATTCATCTACAAGCAAAAAGAAAAGAGTGAAGGTCCTAGTATCTGGTTTGATGGAACAGAACCTGAACTGGCACAGTTCTATGGTGTTGTGCAAACATATCTAGATGCAATGCATACTAAGTTATCTTTGTATCCTAAACTAAAGCAAAGAATATTTCAAGCATGGGCAAACATCAATATGAATGAATTTATTTCTGTTCCTCATAGTCACAGTGAAAGAGCATATGCAGTTATCTCTGGAGTATATTATCCAAAGGCAGATGAGAACTGTCATCCAATTGAGTTTGCATCTAACAATCGTTCAGTTGAGCATGTGATTTTTCCTGAGGTTATAGACAAAGAGAATGAATTCAATAGTACTCATAAGCGCATCGTACCTACGACAGGAACTCTTTTGTTATTTCCTTCTTGGTTAATACACTATGTTGTGCCGGCGGGTACTGCAACAGAAGATAGAATTTCATTAGCATTCAATGCTGACATGGTACCTTTATGAATTCAAAAATAATTAAAAAAAATTACAAGTCATTGAAATGCAACAATAAAAAGTTGCATTTTTTTGTGGATTTCTCTTGACATTAGTGTAAAAGTAGGGTATATTATATAAGTAAGATGAGTTGAAAGAGAGAGAAAAAAAAATGATGTTTATTGATGCTGTTGAAAACAAAATGATTGCTGTTTACAAAGACGTTGGTGAGTGTGTCGGTCACGCTAAGACCGCTAAGATGCTGAAATACATTCTTCAAACTCACAAGATTGAGAACGAGACTTTCTACTACGGAAGCACTATGGACTTCGCTGATGAAGTAGGGTTCGCCCACTACGATGATGCTAAGAAGATTGTTGATGAGTGTTTCGATATGATTAAATGTGAAATGGTTGCTGAGGAGTTAGCATAATGAATATTGTTGAGATGAAAGAAATTGTTGTTGAAGAAGTTGATACTATGTTTCGTGATATGATTGAGACTGGTCAAGGCATCGGTAGCAGTGACATTAGTGCTTGTATGAATGCTTGTGTTCCTGCTGTGAATGGTCGCTTCGATATTGACATTACTGTAATGCGTGATATGATCCATGAAGCGATTTGTGAATTAGAAGAAGAGGTAATGGCATAATGATTGATTGTTTTGTAAATGGCAGTGTGAAGTTGTCGAAAGGAACTACCTTGAAAGAATTCATGGAGTTCATGTGGGACTTGAAAAGTTTTGATGGTCTTAATGTTGTTGACAAGTGGGTAGGGTTTGGCGCACTGCCAGATATCAAACTTGTTCTAGAGAATGGTCATCAGATTAGTTGTAAGCGATTATGGCAAGAGAGAGTGTAATGAATCCTATGAGAGATTTTGTTGTTGGTGAGTGGGTAGTACTGAAAGGTATTTCTCGCCATGGTAAGCAACGCATTGACCAACACGGTAAAGAGTGGGAAGTTCGTGATGTAGGAACATTCAACGGCATTCGCTGTATCAGTGTTCTAAGTGAAAGTAAGACTTTCAAACTGGCGCCTGGACATAAAATACGCGACATGCGTTGGATACATATTAAAGATGATCCAAACTTTGAGGTGATTTAAAATGATTAGTTATACAAAAGAATTTAATGATATAAAGTTCACACCATTCTTAGATGGTGTGCAAGCACTTATTGACTATGGTGCATATGAACTATCTGTTGTTAGGCATTCTAGTTCATATGGTAGTGACAAAGGACTCTACGAGATTGGTGTCTTTGATAAACTAGCAGGTATGGTTTCTCTTCCTGGTATCACTCTTGCCGGGGATACCATCAAAGGATACTTGACAGAAGAAGATGTTTCTGTTATAATGAAGAAAATGGAGACACTATCAACTAATGAAGGAGTCCAAATTGCAATCTAAATATGTTTTGATGATTGACCCAACCAATTGCGGATGGGTATATGGGTTTCCTAAAGCACTACCGAAACATGCTGTATCCGGTTCAGGAACAGACTTGTTCATATTGTCAAGTTTTGATTTAACTAAGTGGGTAGTAGAGCAAGGTTATCCAGAAGAACAGTTTAAATATTATCGATTGTTTGTACAAGAAGTTGATGATATTGACGAGCAGTACCAAGCAACCGGAAACTTTTTATCAGACTAGCAATAGGAGTCCTCAAATGGATATCAGTCAATTTAGTCTAGTAGTAGAACAGATGCAAACTTGTGCATCACAGAACATCGATGGGTTCGATTGCTTTCGTCTTCTACTAGATATGATAGAACAAATGTCACAGAAAGAGATGCCAACAACGGAGTTAATTGAAACATGAAGTCGCCTTGGATAAAAAAATACTATAATGATAAGCGTGACTTCATCGTACAAGAACACGAGGTATATGTTCCTGAGAAAAAGTTTGAGTTTACTCCACCTGAGTATGACTTAAATAAAAAATATGAGGTATCTCTATGTCAAGACACAAACGAACTGACAGGACAAATATCATATCTCTGGATGGAAGAAAGTAAACAGAAGATTATTTCTCCTAGATTTAATACAATTGAACAAGCACAGTATTGGATGAAAGTACATGATAAGCAATAGACCGCGAGGAATTCCTTCTTCAGCAACACAACATATGAATAACGCATTTGCAGAGATAGAGAAATATACCGTTAACTATGTAGATACGCAAGACTTAGTATCTCAATTAATTATTCGTATGGGTGACTGGTTTGAAGATCCCGATCCATCTTATGATGAATTCTTTCAAAAGTCAAATCAAGAAAGTCTAGAGATGGTGTTTAATGCACTGCGTAGATGTAACATGGACCAAGCAAAGGAAAAGTAAATGATTAAACTTATATCTGAAACAGACGATGAGCATAAAGCATACACTGCAGTAGACCGAATTGAGATGACTGTATCTTCAGACGCATCAGTCGATGAAATGTTAGATGTGTATAAACAATTTCTCAATGCGTGTGGATATCATATAGATGGTTATCTTGAACATGTAAAAGATGATGAAGTAGAAGAGAATGACTTTTGTCCTGTCGTGCTTGACTTCACAAAGAAAGAACAAGAAGTATCATGGGAAGTCCCTGCGGATCAGACCGCACATGAAAGTCATGAAGAATTCATGAAACGTAAACTGAGAGAGAGTGAAACAAATGACAACTAAGAAATTAGAATTGAAGTTTGCCGATACATTCTTTAATAGTCTAGATGAAAGTAATATGACTGAAGAAGAACAGCAAGAACTCATCAACGAGATTGGTCTCATGTTCGAAAGCGGTGAACTCATGTCTAGCGCACATGAACTTGAAGAAGATGAAGTTCCTGATGAAGTTCGTGACGCATATGAAGAGTATGTACAAAACAATAAAAGTTGGCACTAGTATAAATACTAGGACACAAATATTTTAACAAGGAGAATATAAAATGCCAGAAGTACCTGTAGGCGAAAGCGATATTCAAGAATGGGATGGTGTTGGAGAAGACCCAAGTGGATTCAGTGAAGAAGAGCAACCACTAGTATGTCCAGAATGGTTAATGCCACAAGCATCGTATGCGGCACTTGAAGTCGATTTTCAAAACGAATATACTGACTTTATCGTAAGAGCAATATCAGCAGAACATCCTGAGATTACTGAGGGTAATGTAACAGTAGCAAAAGTAGAAGAGTGTATGCAAGCAGGTCGTCTAGCACATGACGATGTTATTGCATTCTTCAAAGATGAAGTTGCTATTGACGATACTCTGACTGTGGATCATTCAAATGCCGCCGCTGACTTCGCGGCAGAGAATATCGATTGGCAAGTTAGAATTACTGCCGCTTTGGCAGAATAAAACTATGAGAGAGGAATTAACTTTCCTCTCTTCTCTATCAAATTTTAATTATGTTGAAGTGGATACATTATGCTAGTTGCAGTAGATGCAGAACAAATTCATAACATTCTAGGCGATACCTTCTCACAGAACTTTGTTCGTGAACTCAAATCATATACTGAAGTGTTCACAAGAAAGAATAGAGAACCACAACTTGCAAAAGAAACATGGGAATACATCATAGCAGATAGTATTCCGGATGCCACATGGTGCGGCGCCGGAAATAACTTTGCAGACATTGAGACAGAAACTAGTCTCATAGACGTAAAAGGACTTAGCACACATTCATTTGAGAGAATGTCTAATGAAGCAAGTCTTCTACAAATTACATCTTCAGTTGCAGATGATGTTATCACATCAATCACAGAAGCAACAACAATCACAGACGAAATCACAAAGAAGATTAATCAAACATTCATTGAGAAGATGAATAATAAACTATGGGTGAATGAAGCAAATCAACCACACAATAAGAAGTACTATTCATTGTGTGTATGTAGAGAACAAACAGTAGAGAATTCTTATGCAGTCGCATTGTTTCATCACACTAAGCACACAAACATCATAACATCTTTTCAGACTAGTCGTAATCCTGAACTGACGCTTATCGAAAGCAGTCACGGTAAAGTAAGTCTCAACATTTCAAAGCGCAGACTAGAACTGCGTGTCAATATATCTAATCTACTTAAAGATAATAAAGCAGTACGAGTTTCATATGAGTAGTAGCACTGCACTTGTATTAAGAGACAAATCGAATATCGTTTCATACAGTCGAAAGTTTGTTCTTGTAGATGAAGAAACTCGCTTTGACACAAGAGAAGAAGTAAAGAAACATTTGCCAGAAATCTGCGGGCGTGTTCTAGCAAGAGCATGGATAGACAAAGAATTCTTTTCTTGTCTTGAGAAAGATGCGCTTCAGACTTTTAATGACTTGAATGTATACTTGCCAGAGAACATGAGTATTGAATTCAAGCAAGGTCGCACAAGAGCATCAATCATAATCTACGAACAGACAGGCAAACTCAAACTACGCACATGTTCACTAGAACTTACAATGATGGCAAGACGATGAGTAAAAGCACAGAAAACTATATCGCTCTGATGAGACATGTAGATGAGAACGGACAGATAGAATTCTTCTATGCTAATCAAGACTTCTTTCAGTTATCGCCAATGTTCAAAACGCAGACAGAAGCAAGAGCATGGTACTCTGACATGATGAAAGATAATCCGTATGTATAGACAATTCATCACAGACAGTCTATCGCTCAAATACACTGGTCTTGCAAAAGTAAAGATGTGTGCTATAGCAAAGAGATTTACATACAACAGAACATATGCTTTCACAGTGTATCATATTGTATGTAATGAATGTTCATCGTTTTATGATACTGCACATATAGAAGATGTAATGCAGTGTAAGCATTGCGAGAACACAGTAAACAAAAAAGATATTCATATAGTGAATTAACAACGACAGTGAGAAGAGGTTTATATTGAAAAGAAAAGAACCTACTGCTGAACAGATAGCAGAAGCAAATCGTAAGCATGATGCACAGTTCAATTCAAATGATAGAGTGTACAGTAAAGCAGTGAATAACAGTGTATACTCTACTGCAGATACACCAGCAGAAGCAGGTCGTCCTATGAGAGCGCATCTAGGAATGACAACAAAACCTACAGGTAAAGACAGACTGTTTTAGTGCCGACTTGAGAAACGTGAATTTTTTGTCCGGAAAAATTTTTGGATTCCTTAAACCCCCTATAGTGCTTTCAGTTTTTAGACAGTGGACTTCAGTGGACGTTTGCCGTACTCAGAAAACACGAAATTGAACTCCGCGCTTAATGCCGCACTAAAGGGGTCGGACATCACAAAAATATTACATAGGGTGGGGGGTCTAGTCTATAGTATAGCACAGTGAGTAACAGTTGTCAACAGTTATTTTTCAGTGGCGTGCAGTTAAAGTTTCAGTATAGCACATATGGCAACTGTTGTCAAGTAAAAAATAAAAAAAAGCGACACCCTACAACCCTTTGTCAGTAAGGGTTACAGGGCATCGCCGAGACAACGTAGGGAGAAAGGGAGAGAAAAACCCTACTAGTCTCTAACTTGCAGTCGCGTCTACTCGTTCTACGCCACACAGTTTGTAACCGGTGACCTTGCGACCGTCTTTGAGTGGGATCACACCATAGGGTGTCTTTGTTTTAATTTCCCACATATACGTTGAGATGCGGTACATGTTCACGCCTGCTATCTCACACTGTTGTTTGAACTCATCTATAGTAGCAGTATAGTTATCTGCTTCTTTCAGTACGTTCAGTACTTTTTCATATTGACCCATTGCTTTTGCCATTATCTACTCCTTATCATATGTAACGAATGCTACACCAATCATTGCGAAACCTGCTAATGCGAACAGTAGTACTTCAGTGATTGACAGTGCGTTCTCCATACACTTGCCATCACAGTCGCTACCTACAGCGCCTAGTACTAATAGAAGTCCGGTGATGCCTAATGCACCCGCGATTATATTACGCATACTGACGTACCTCTACTAAGTTGATTGCGTTAACACCAAATGTGCCGTCTGCGAGAATAGCATCACACTGCTCTTCTGTCAGCGCGGTAACTATCTGCGTTTCACCATTCAATTTAAATTCAATCTCAAACATATTCACTCACTTTCATTATCATTATATACACAGTATATCACAGTCTTATACAGATGTCAAGCACTATTTTACACTTTTGCCGCCCAATACTCATTAAAGCATTCAGTAGCAACATCATTGATAATCTTACCATCGATGTATTCAGGTAACATTTCATCAAGTTTTTCAACTAGTTCAGTGACATGCTCACACTCAGCAACAAGCGCATCAGTAATAACATCGAATACGTCTTGCTCCATAGCGAGAGTTCTGATTGGTTTAGTCATATCGTAATTCATAATATATTCCTTTTAAAGTTCATAGAGACTTGCAGTTCAATCTAGTATCGCGCCAGTTCTCCCTTAGGGACATGCAGTTAATCTAGCGATACGCCAGTAGTCTCTATCTCGACTATGTTTATAGTATAGCAAAGACAATGGCAATTGTCAAGCATTATTTTCACTTTTTTTCACTTTTTTTTAAAATAGTTGGTAACTGTTGCATTTTTGCAACACACACAGAGAAAGTACTTGACGGCGGTCCGCTTGTATGCTAGAGCAACTTTTCACCCAACAATATTTTAATTATAATTTATTATCGTTTATTCGCCCTTTTCGATAGTCACTGTATACATAAACATACACAAAACTACACGAAACTTACCGATATTCACATGATATTTCACAAACATTCATACTATTCTATTCTATGTGAACTAGTTAAACAGTATGTGAATAAGACCGATATAAGGTAATGTTACTTCTATTGTTTGATTGATTATCATACCCATTCTACTTCTATACCAAAGACTGGTTGTGTTTCTTGCTTCTGTGTGATGTGATTGAAACCGCTATTGAAGTAAGTAGTCATATTGATTACTGTCTTATCTTTATAGTCTTCTCTTAGCATTGCGAAACATGCTTGTACTGCTTCGTTCTTTT
>Ga0181602_10000074_pt1 | contig 83600 bp, 81 predicted proteins | sample 041ome_14_FD_148640 | JGI IMG/M metagenome (GOLD analysis project Ga0181602, IMG submission 148640) | Coastal salt marsh microbial communities from the Groves Creek Marsh, Skidaway Island, Georgia - 041408US metaG (spades assembly) | ecosystem: Environmental > Aquatic > Marine > Intertidal zone...
TGAAAATTAAGAACATTTTAGTCAAGAACATTTTAGTCAAGAACATTTTAGTCAAGAACAACTAGATTTAAAGAGCAGGCTTATGTCCAGAATAGCAAACAGTCCCGTAGATCTGCCAAGTGGCGTTGAAGTGAATATTGCCAATGGCCTGGTTTCTGTGAAAGGCAGCAATGGCTTGCTGGAAATTCAGCTTCATGACCTGGTTGATATTGTTAATGAAGATAATCAACTAAAGCTGACTGCCAAGAAGGAAAGCAAAGAAGCGGTAGCCATGACTGGTACTTTCCGTTCACTGGTCAACAATATGGTTACGGGTGTTAGCGAAGGTTTTGAAAAGAAACTCGAGCTGATTGGTGTTGGTTACAGAGCAAAAGCACAGGGCAAAACTGTGAATCTTGTGGTTGGTTATTCTCATCCCATTGATTACGTGTTGCCTGAAGGTATTACTGCTGAGACTCCCACCCAGACTGAAATTGTTATCAAGGGTGCAGACAAGCAACTGGTTGGTCAGGTTGCTGCTGAAATCAGAAAGTTCAGACCCCCTGAGCCTTATAAGGGCAAGGGCGTTCGCTATTCTGATGAACGTGTATTCAGAAAAGAAGCGAAGAAGAAATAAATTAGATTGATTGAGGGTCGGATAATTGTGAAGCATGCTCCGACGATAGATGCGAGGTTAAAGGAAAAATTATGAACGAGAAGAAGATGTCTCGTCTTAGGCGCGCTAAAAGAGCGCGGGCAAAAATAAGCGAATTGCGAGTAAACCGCCTTTGCGTTTTTAGAAGCCCGCGGCATATCTACGCTCAGGTGATTTCACCTGACCATCAGGTATTGGCAACAGCCTCGTCACTGGGTGAAAAGAAATCTGGCAATGTAGAAAGCGCTGTGCAGGTTGGCAAAGCAATTGCTGAAAAAGCAAAAGCCGCCGGTGTCACTAACGTGGCCTTTGATCGTAGTGGTTACCAGTATCACGGGCGTGTCAAAGCCTTGGCGGATGCTGCTCGTGAACATGGTTTGGAGTTTTAAAGCTGATGGCATATAAAAACGAACAGAACAAGAACAACGAAGAAGGCATGCAGGAAAAGCTGATTCAGGTTAACCGTGTGGCCAAGGTGGTCAAGGGTGGCAGAATCTTTGGTTTTACTGCTTTGACTGCAGTTGGTGACGGGAAAGGCAAAGTTGGCTTCGGACGTGGCAAAGCGCGTGAAGTGCCTTTGGCTATCCAAAAAGCCATGGAAGCAGCTCGTCGCAATATGATCAGTGTCAATTTGGATGGGGATACTCTCCAATACCCGATCAAAGCCAGACATGGTGCATCAAAAATTTACATGCAGCCTGCCTCTGAAGGTACTGGTGTTATTGCAGGTGGTGCCATGCGTGCGGTCCTGGAACTGGCGGGCGTACATAATGTATTGGCCAAGTGTTACGGCTCTACCAACCCGGTAAACGTGGTACGAGCAACATTCAAGGGATTACAGCAAATGCGCTCCCCTGAAGAAGTTGCAGCTAAACGTGGCAAAAGCGTTGAAGAAATAATTGGATAAACCGGACAAGTTAGAGAATTCTCATGGCAGATAAAAAAGTGAAAGTTACCCTGTTGAAAAGCCCGATAGGTATTTTGAAAAATCACAAGGCATGCCTTACAGGGCTTGGTCTGAGAAGGATTCGTCAGTCTGTTGAGGTGGAAGACACACCATCTGTGCGTGGCATGATTAACAAAGTCATCCACATGGTGGAAGTGGCTGAATCCTAACTGAATTTTAAAAGCTGTCAGAAACATAATTATTAAAAGTGAATAACATGCAATTAAATACATTGGCACCAGTTCCTGGCTCTGTTCAGGGAAAGAAACGCGTAGGTCGCGGCATCGGCAGTGGCTTTGGCAAAACCTGTGGCCGCGGTCACAAAGGACAGAAGTCTCGTTCCGGTGGCAGAGTACGTCCGGGATTTGAAGGTGGCCAGATGCCTTTGCAGAAGCGTGTGCCTAAATATGGTTTCTTTTCGCGTATCGGCAGTACAACTGCTGAAGTGCGCACTTCTGAATTGAACAAGATTGCAGGTGAAATCGTTAATCTGGAATCACTGGAAAAAGCCAACGTAATAGATCGCAATATCAGGCGTGTGAAAATCATGCTGTCAGGCGATGTAACAAAGGCATTAACAGTAGAAGGTGTGCGTGTTTCCAAGGGTGCCAAAACAGCAATTGAAGCAGCTGGTGGCAAAGTGATTGAAATGGAAGCCCCAACTTCCGAGAAAAAGAAAGCAACCAAAAAGACAGCCATAAAGACGGCCAGAAAAGAAGCTGCTCCGAAAAAAGAAGTTGAAGCAAAGGCTGAAGACCAGGCAAATACAGACGCCGACTCTTCCGGTGATAACAGCGAAAGTTAATTCTCAGGTTAATTGAGTAAGCAGAACATGGCAGCAACAGGCATGAAACCAGGAAAAGGAGACGGATTGGCGGAATTAAAAGCCAGGCTGGTCTTCGTCCTGTTTGCTATTTTTGTCTATCGTGTTGGTACTCATATCCCTGTGCCCGGAATTAATCCGGACCAGTTGCAGGCACTTTTCAACCAGAACCAGGGTACTTTTCTTGGTCTGTTTAATATGTTTTCAGGTGGCGCCATTGAGCGCATGAGTATTTTTGCTTTGGGTATCATGCCCTATATAACAGCTTCTATTATTATGCAGCTGTTGACAGCGACTACCCCTCAGCTGGAACAATTAAAGAAAGAAGGTGAATCCGGTCGTCGCAAGATCAGCCAATACACCCGTTACGGAGCGTTGTTATTTGCTTCCATTCAGGCCGTGGCAATTACTACAGGCCTGCTTGCCCAGTTAGCGTTTACTCCTAACTTCAGTTTCTATTTCACTGCCTTTGTTTCCCTGGTAACTGGTGCCATGTTCCTGATGTGGCTTGGTGAACAAATTACTGAAAGAGGCGTAGGTAATGGAATTTCCTTGCTAATATTTGCAGGTATTGTTGCTGGTTTACCAACAGCTATTGGTCAATCACTGGAGCAAGCCGCCGAAGGTCAGATTCAACCGCTGGCGTTATTTGTTGTTGCTGTAATTGCAGCAGTTGTTATCGGTTGTGTGGTATTCGTGGAGCGAGCACAACGTCGAATTACTGTGAACTACGCACCGCGTCAGCAGGGCCGGAAAATGTATCAGGGCCAGTCCAGCCATCTGCCGTTGAAAGTAAACATGGCGGGCGTGATCCCGGCTATTTTTGCCAGTAGCTTCTTGTTGTTTCCGGCATCACTGGGTCAATGGTTTGGTCAGAATGAAGGCATGCAATGGATGGCAGATCTGGCACTCATACTAGGTCCTGGTCAGCCCTTATACGTACTGGTGTTTTCTGCACTAATTATCGCTTTCTGCTTTTTTTATACATCCCTGGTATTTAATCCGAAAGAAATTGCGGACAACCTGCGAAAGTCCGGTGCTTTTATTCCCGGAATCCGTCCAGGCGAGCAGACTGCTAACTATGTAGATAATGTCATGACCCGACTGACCATGTTTGGTGCAATCTACATTACCCTGATTTGTTTAATGCCGCAGTTTTTACAAGTTGCTGCGGGCGTACCTTTCCAGTTGGGGGGGACTTCACTGTTGATTGTGGTTGTTGTGTGTATGGACTTTATGTCGCAAATTCAGTCGCACCTGATGTCACATCAGTATGAATCCCTGATGAAAAAATCCAATATTGGTACCTTCAAACGATAGGTAAAAAGATCGGCACTTAAAAGCTTGAAAGCATAGTGCAGGAAGATTTCCGGAGTTAAGTTATGAAAGTAAGAGCATCAGTTAAAAAGATCTGTCGCAACTGCAAAGTTATTAAGCGGGGCGGTGTGCTGAGAGTTATTTGCAAAGAGCCTCGACACAAGCAGCGCCAGGGCTAATAGCATTTGTATTGCTAACTAGTTGATTTTAAAAGGGTAAAAAGATAAGCTAGCGCGCCTTTTTAGACCCTTGGTAGTTTAGAATAAAAGTAAGTTATTGAAATATAAAGAGAATTAACCAACAGCTTTTAAGTAATAGACACTGAAAGCAAAGGAATATTGGAGTTAACCTATGGCCCGTATTGCCGGAGTCAACATACCAGATAACAAGCATATTGTGATTTCGCTTCGCTATGTTTACGGGATTGGTCCGACCACTGCCCAGTCACTTTGTGACACCACTGGTATTGCACCGTCTACAAAAGTTAGTGATCTCAGCGAAGAGCAGCTTGACTCTATCCGCAGTGAAGTCACTAAACTGAATGTTGAAGGTGATTTGCGTCGTGAAATTTCCATGAACATCAAGCGTTTGATGGATCTTGGTACTTATCGTGGAATTCGTCATCGTCGCAGTTTGCCGGTTAACGGGCAAAGGACCAAAACCAATGCCAGGACGCGTAAGGGTCCCCGCAAACCGATTCGTAAGTAAAACCATTTAAAGACATTATTACGTCAACGTTAAGTAAGAACAGGAAATTAAGTTAATGGCTAAACCCGGACCAGTACGCAAGAAAACCAGGACTGCCGTCAGTGACGGTGTGGCCCATATCCATGCGTCCTTTAATAACACCATTATCACGATTACCGATCGCCAGGGTAATGCCTTGTCCTGGGCCACTTCAGGTGGTTCCGGCTTCCGTGGTTCAAGAAAAAGTACACCTTTCGCTGCCCAGGTTGCAGCGGAGCGTGCTGGCAAAGCTGCCATTGAATCCTACAGCCTGAAGAATGTAGATGTACGTGTAAATGGTCCTGGTCCAGGTCGTGAGTCAGCGGTCAGAGCATTGAATGGCTGTGGTTTGAAAATCAGCAACATTACTGATGTTACCCCTATCCCTCATAACGGGTGCCGGCCGCCGAAACGCCGCAGAGTATAAAAAAAGCTTAAGGCTTAAAGCTTAAGGCTAAAAGCTAAAGGCTAAAAAAGAAAGTATCAAAATTAAAAGTTAAAAGTTAAAGACTAGAGATAAGCGGAAAAGAATATGGCTCGATATATAGGCCCCAAATGCAAATTAGCCAGAAGAGAAGGTACTGACCTTTTTCTCAAGAGTGGCGTGCGTGCCCTGGATGATAAATGTAATCATGAAACCGTTCCTGGACAGCATGGCAATCGTCGCGCTCGCCTGTCAGATTACGGTGTTCAACTGCGTGAAAAACAGAAAGTTCGCCGTATGTACGGTGTACTGGAGAAGCAATTCCGTAATTACTACAAAAAAGCCGCCAGTCTGAAAGGCGCTACAGGTGAGAATCTGTTGCAACTTCTCGAATCCAGACTCGATAATGTGGTTTACCGTATCGGTTTTGGTGCCACACGTGCCGAATCACGGCAGTTGGTCTCTCATAAAGCCATCCAGGTAAATGGCGAAACCGTCAACATTGCTTCTTACCAGGTTCGTGAAGGTGACGTTATTTCAATTCGTGAGAAAGCCAAAGAACAGTTACGCATTAAATCCGCTCTGGATCAGGCCTCGACTCGTGCGCCTGTTGAGTGGATTGATATCAATGTGAGTAAGTTGGAAGGTGTATTCAAGAGCAAACCGGATCGCAGTGAGCTGTCTTCCGAAATAAATGAAAGCTTGATTGTAGAGCTTTACTCTAAATAACGATTAGTCATTACCAGGCCTAAGAGGAAATCCATGCAAATTTCGTTAACTGACTTTCTGACACCGCAGGTTATTCAAGTTGAAGAATTTGACAAGTGTCATTCAAAAGTAGTTCTGGAGCCGCTGGAAAGGGGCTTTGGACACACCCTGGGCAATGCCTTGCGCAGGATATTGTTGTCTTCAATGCCAGGCTGTGCCGTTGAAGAAGTAGAAATAGATGGTGTTGTTCATGAATACAGCACAATTGAAGGCGTGCAGGAAGATGTGATTGAAATCTTACTCAACCTGAAAGGCCTGGCTGTTGTCCTTAATGGTAAAGAGGAAGTGGTTCTTAACCTGAATAAAAGCGGTAAAGGACCAGTAAAAGCCGGTGATATAACACTTGAGCAGGATGTTGAGATCATTAATCCCGAGCATCTGATCTGTAACCTGAATGAAAACGGCGCTATCAACATGCATATCAAGATTGGCGTTGGCCGAGGCTATGTTCCTGTTGATGCCAGGTTAAATCCTGAAGAAGAAACCCGTTCAGTTGGTAAGCTGATGCTGGATGCGTCTTACACGCCCGTTAACACCATCACTTATGCGGTTGAAAATGCCCGCGTTGAACAGCGTACGGATTTGGACAAGCTGATTCTGGAACTGGAAACCAACGGTACTATCGAACCGGAAGAAGCCATTCGTCAGGCAGCCACTATCATGCAACATCAACTCAGTGTCTTTGTTGACCTGAAAAATGATGCGATCAAGGAACCGGAAGAGCAGGAAGACAAGATTGATCCAATTCTTCTGCGCCCGGTTGATGATCTGGAACTTACAGTTCGTTCTGCAAACTGTCTGAAAGCTGAAAATATTTATTACATTGGTGACCTGATCCAGCGTACCGAGGTTGAGTTGTTGAAAACGCCTAACCTGGGTAAGAAGTCACTGACTGAAATTAAGGATGTACTGGCTTCCAAGGGACTTTCCCTGGGTCTGCGTCTTGAAAACTGGCCGCCGTCTTCGCTCAAAGGCGATGACCGGGCAGCCTAAGCATTAGCAATAAAGTTTTTTAAACAGGTAATTCAACATGCGTCACCGTCACTCAGGACGTCAACTCAACAGGAATGCCAGTCATCGTAAAGCGATGTTTCGCAACATGACCAATTCCCTGGTTGAACATGAAATCATCAAAACCACTTTGGCCAAGGCCAAGGAGCTGCGTGGTTTTGCAGAGCCGCTGATAACGCTTGCTAAAGCCGACAGTGTTGCTAATCGCAGACTGGCTTTTGACCGGGTGCGCGACAAGGCTGCAGTTGGCAAGTTGTTTACCGAGTTGGGTCCACGCTACACAGAGCGTCCAGGTGGCTATATCCGCATCATCAAGTGTGGATTGCGCACTGGCGATAAAGCACCAATGGCCTATGTGGAACTGGTTGATCGTCCAGAAGAAGACTTTGACTACGATGATGTAGAAGAAGCCTAGGCACACTAACTCACATTAGTATAAAAAAGCCGTCTTTTCGGCTTTTTTTATTTTCCGAATAACGAAAATTCAGATTATTAACGAGAATAAACCATGAGCAACTCTTTTCATCCTCCTCAACGCACCCTGATGGGCCCGGGTCCTTCTGATGTTAATCCCCGAGTTACTGCCGCCATGGGTGCACCTACTATTGGCCATCTTGATCCGGCCTTTGTTGGACTAATGGATGAGATCAAGGAATTGCTACAGTATGCCTTGCAGACCAAGAATGCCCTGACTATTCCTGTCTCAGCACCTGGATCTGCCGGGATGGAAAGCTGCTTTGTAAACCTGCTTGAACCCGGCGATAAAGCCATAGTCTGCCAGAACGGTGTTTTCGGTGGTCGCATGAAGGAAAATGTTGAGCGCTGTGGTGCGCAAGCCATTATGGTAGAAGACGAGTGGGGCAAACCTGTTGATTTAAACAAGGTGGAAGCAGCGCTGAAAGCCAATCCGGATGCCAGGTTGCTGGCCTCTGTCCATGCGGAAACATCCACGGGTGCCCGTAGTGATGTGAAAACCCTGACGGCCTTGGCCCATGACCATGGCGCCTTGTCTCTGGTTGACAGTGTTACCGGTCTTGCCGGTATTGAACTGGATGTAGATGGTTGGGGCATAGATGCGATTTATTCAGGCACACAGAAATGTCTGTCATGCCCACCGGGTATTTCTCCCGTTAGCTTTGGTGAGCGTGCTGTTGAAGTAATCAAAAACCGCAAAACCAAAGTACAAAGCTGGTTCCTGGATATGAATCTTGTGATGGGCTATTGGGATGGCGAAGGTGGCAGGACCTACCACCATACCGCACCGGTTAATAGCATGTATGGCCTGCATGAATCCCTGGTCATTCTGCAAGAGGAAGGCCTGGAAAATTCCTGGGCGCGTCATGCCCATCATCACAATGCTTTTGCCGCAGGGATAGAAGCCATGGGGATGAATTTTGTAGTGGAGAAAGAATATCGCCTGCCCCAACTGAACTCTGTCACCATCCCTGAAGGTGTTGAAGAAGCCAAAGTACGTGCTGCACTGCTCAATGATTACAACCTGGAAATTGGTGCCGGTCTTGGCGCGCTTGCAGGCAAGGTATGGCGCATTGGCCTGATGGGTGAAAGCAGCAGTAAAACCAATGTCCTGTTGTGCCTGGGTGCGCTGGATGCCATCCTCACCCAGATGAAGGCGCCTATAAATTCAGGAACAGCGGTGGCTGCGGCCCAAGCGATCTATTCAAAATAAATTGCTAAAGGCTGAAGGCTAAAGAGGTAAGTATCCAAGAATGTAGGTCGGCATAGCGAAGCTAAAAGCTAAAGGCGTAAAAAGCAGGTTTTCTTTCGGCCTTCAGCTTTCAGCTTTGAAGCGACTTGACACTTCCAGGTCTCCGAGTAACACTTGATTCCCTTCACAGAATAAGAAAGAGGGCTTCAACCATGTTGCTTCAAAATACTGCCAGGCTGCTGTTAGCAGTTGTTTTCTTTATTTTCTCAACAACAATCGCAGCACAAACTCCAGAAGATATTCTTGCGCCATTTAAGGTAGGCACCTTTGCTACTGATGGTGAACCCTGGGTTGGGTTGGTGCTGAGGGATTCCCTGATTGTTGAGCTTGAAGCCGCCAATGCAGCACTGGAACAGGACGGCGCGGTTCCGGCATTACCTATGCCTGGCAACATGATTGAGCTTATTGAACGCTATGAGTATGGCCTCAAGCGCCGGCTCTATGAAATCGTCAATGACACTGTCCTGAATAACCGTTTGGATGGGGATTTGCCGGATTACATTCATAACCTGAACGAAGTCGATACCCTGCCACCCCTTATGTATCCCGGCAAAATCATGAATGCGGCGGTAAATTTCTATACCCATGTCAATGAAACGGGAACACCTGAAGAAGTCGCGGCATCCCGCCTTGCTCGCCGTGAGAACAGGGGAGCCCCTTATCTCTTTCTGAAGCCTACACGTGGCGCCGTCATTGGCGACGGCGATGCAGTCATGATTCCTGATGGCCGTTCCGAGATTGATTGGGAAGTGGAACTGGGCACTGTCATTGGTACCACGGCCAAGTATGTTTCAGCAGACAATGCCTGGGATCATATTTTTGGTTTCATGGTCACCATGGATATCAGTGACCGCGGCGGCCGTCCACCCGGTGGTTTTCAGGGCGTTGACTGGTTTGTTGGCAAGGGCCATGACACCTTTGCGCCCATGGGACCCTGGATAGTCCCCAAGGAATTTTATGGTGATCCAATGGAAATCCTGCGTCAGACCCTGAACATAGGTGGAGAACAAATGCAGGAAGGCACCGCAGGGGACATGATTCATTCTCTCTACGAGTTACTGGAGTATGCCTCTTCCCTGATCACGCTTTACCCTGGTGATGTCTTGAATAATGGTACATCCGGTGGAGTGGGTATGGGTACCGCAGTGCGGGGCGAACAACGTTTTCTTCAGGACGGTGAAGTGATTGAAGCCAGTATTGACGGGATCGGGACTTTGCGGGTGAATGTCCAGGCTGAAGGTAGCAGGCCCCAGGGAACCGGTGCCCAGTTGCCCCCCAACAATAGCTATAGATAATATTACTGTAAGTCGGGAAAGGCCGCAGGCCGTATCCCGACAATTCAGGAAGGCTTACTTGTCGGCAAACGCTTTGCTATGCCGACCTACAAATAGCGGTAGTTACGTTCAGGCTTCAACAAGAAAAGGGCCGTCGACGCAAAGGCGGCGGCCGTCGGGTGAATTACAGGCACCGCAAATACCCACGCCACACTTGGTCATGTAGTCGATGGCATTAAAGATTTGTTCGGGTTGGCAAAACTCCTTTTGTACTTTCACCGCCGCATGCACCATGGGTTCAGGACCGCAGTTATAAAACACCAGGCTGTCCAGTTCTTCCTGGCTCATCTCTTCAAGGCGCTGGCGCAATAATTCGGTGACAACTCCATGATAGCCTGCACTACCATCATCGGTAGCTATATGGGTTGGAGCTATCGCTTTGCATTCATCTATAAAATACAGGCGCTCTTTATTGCGTGCGCCAAAAAATAATTCTGCATTGGGATAATCCCGAGCAATCTGGTAAACCGCTGCCAGTCCGGTACCACCACTCACTGCCATAATTTTTGAACCCTCTGGAGGAGATACGGCAATGCCATGGGGGCCGCGCACATAAATTTCTGTACCTGGTTCAATACTCATCATAGCTTCGGTGAACTGACCCAGATTAATGACCACCAGTGAAAAGGGATCATCGGTCAATGCAGAGAAAGGTTTTTCTCCCAGACCCGGCACCCACAGAAAGATAAATTCACCGGCTTTTACCGGGACCTTTTCCTTGAAGGTGAGAATGCAAATGTCATCACAGATGCGTTCGTTCTTCACCAGGGTTACCGCGCTGAAATCCATGTCCACATCGTATTGCACCAGGGATTCGGCATTATCAGTGCCGTTTTCCAGATCATTGCCTAATACAGAAAAATAGTGGGCTATCTCATCCGTTGTCATACCGACCAGGGCAGAACCTACGCCAAAAATATCAGCCCCTGCCTGTTGGACAGCGCGCACATTGTCAGCACTTGAGACGCCACCACAACCAATAACAGGAACACCAAGGTGGCCAATATCATTGATACATTCCAGCGCCCTGGGGAAAATATCCTTGCCTGAGACTCCACCAACTTCATTGCTCAACACCGGATGGTCATGCTGTAATTTTTTCTCGGGCCCAACAGTATTGATGGCACACAGGGCGTCGGCACCACCGGCAATCGCAGCTTCAGCTATTTCAGCAAAATTCGGGACATTGGGTGTCAGCTTGGGAATGACAGGGACATCCACGGCAGCTTTGACGGCGGCAGTAATTTCCCTGACCAGTTCCGGATCCTGTCCCATAGCCATGCCGTAGCCCTTGGCGTGGGGGCAGGACAGGTTGAGTTCCAGGCCGTCACAAACAGGGGCCAGGATTTTTGCCACTTCCACATATTCCTCTACTGAACCGCCAAAGATGGAAATCAGCAGGAAGCGGTCTTCCGGTATGAGCAGTTCACGCATCAATTCGGCAGATTTAACTGCACCGGGATTGGTCAGGCCAACGGCATTGACGAAGCAGCCTGGCGCATACTGACTCAGTATGGGTTCACGGTATCCCAGTCGGGGTTCCAGGCAGATACTTTTGGTGGTGAGAACACCCACTTCAGGAATCTGGTCAAAAAAGCGTTGAATGATGGGCGCAGCGCAGGTAACGATGCCGGAGGGAACGGTAAACGGGCCGGATAAGGTCTTGCCCAGGAATTCTGTCTTCAAAATTAAGGTATTCTTGACCGAGTTGATTAGCAGGGCGTATTTTAGCTTTCATGGCCCGGTAATTCGAGAGCAAATCATGGGGACAGTGACTTTATTTACATTGATACTATGTAATTTAGTCAATTAAATGTAAATAAAGTCACTGTCCCCATAATTCTGATAGACGAGGGTAAATATGCCGAATTTCAAGCAATATCTCAGCCTGCTTGTCCTGGTGTTTATCGCCATCCCGGCAGTTAGTGGGGCCGAAGCCAAAATTGTGGTCGCCCATCGCGGTGCCAGCGGCTATCTGCCCGAACATACGCTGGAAGCCAAGGTGCTGGCCCATGCCATGGGTGCCGATTACATTGAATCGGATGTACTGATGACCAGCGATGATGCCCTGGTGGTTCTACATGATCTTTATATTGAACATAACACCGACGTGGCTGAGGTCTTTCCTGGCCGGGACCGGGAAGACGGGCGCTACTATGTTATTGATTTCACCCTGGATGAGTTAAGGCAGTTGCGGGTCTCGGAAAGAACCCGGGAGGTAAACGGGGAAGTTCAAGCCGTATACCCCGAAAGATTCCCTGTGAACAGTGGTAACTTCGGCATTCATACCCTGGGTGAAGAGATCGAATTGATCCAGGGCTTGAACAAGACCCTGGGCAGGGAGGCCGGCCTTTACGTCGAAATCAAGCGGCCCTGGTTTCATCATCAGGAGGGCAAGGATCAGGCCACTGCCATACTTGAGGAATTAAAGGCCTATGGATATACCGGTAAAGATGACAAGGTCATCGTACAAACCTTTGATTTCAATGAACTGAAACGGGTTCGTGAGGAATTAATGCCGGCCCTGGGCATGGATATCACCATTGCACAGCTCATAGCCGATAACGCAGGTCGGGAAACCTACGAGTTACGCAATGGGGAATGGCTGCCCTACGATTACAGCTGGATGCATGAGCCGGACGGCATGGAAATATTGTCACAATGGGCTGACGGTGTTGGCCCGGCCATGGATATGATTGTCAGCCCAGAGTCCACAGCAACGAACATCATCATTACTCCCCTGGTAGAGCGCGCCCATGCGGCCGGGCTGGTGGTTCATCCTTATACCTTTCGTGCAGACACAGGACTTGTGCCTGCCTATGCCGAAAATTTCAAACGGTTACTGGAAATATTTTATATCGAAGCAGATGTGGACGGGATGAAAACAGATTTTGCTGACCAGGCGGTGAATTTTTTGCGATCAAGGGGACAGTGAGGTTAATTATTAATATTTTCTCAGTATTTTGAACTATAGCGGTTTTATTAAAGTCACAGTCCCCATCATCCCGCATTGTACTTCCAGGAAGAAATAATGATAGGCTTATCAGTCCTGTATAATTCATTTCATTACTAATAAAAACAATACCTTACAAGGAAATACCATGAGATATCCACCCGGCGTCAGCACTGCAGATTTTGACCGGGCTGTGCTTGAATTTGAAGCCGTCATTGGTAGTGATTGGGTGTTCACTGAAGAAAGTGATGTGGATCTATATCGGGATGCCTACTCGCCATTGTACGGTGAGGAAGAGGAAAAGATTCCGTCCATTGCCCTGGCACCCCAGTCTGAAGTAGAAGTGCAGGCCCTGATGCGCATCTGCAATGCCAATCAGATTCCTGTCTATCCGGTTTCCACCGGCAAGAACCTCGGTTACGGCGGCTCAGCTCCGGTACTTAATGGCAGCGTGGTGCTGGATCTGAAACGCATGAACCGAATCATCGAGGTCAGCGAGGATAATGCCTTTGCCCTGGTTGAACCGGGAGTGTCTTATTTTGATCTCTACAATTACATCCAGGAGCGGGGCCTTGATCTGTGGATTGATTGTCCCGATCCCGGCTGGGGCAGCCTGATCGGTAATGCCCTGGATCACGGCGTCGGATATACGGTAAATCCCTATCGCGATCATTTCGAAGCTCACTGCGGCATGGAAGTAGTATTGGCTGATGGCGATATCGTGCGCACTGGTATGGGCGCGCTACCCAATGCAGAAACCTGGCAGCAATATCGGTGGGGTTATGGGCCCTGGCTGGATGGGCTGTTTGCCCAATCCAATTTCGGTGTGGTCACCAAGATGGGCTTCTGGCTCTACCCGGCACCGGAGGCCTTTCGTTCCGGCTCCGTCCAGGTAATGAAGTACAACGATGTGCACGAACTGGTCAGGGTTACCGCAAAAATGATGTACAGCGGTATCCTCAATACAAATGCTGGCGTGCAGTCCCCCATGCAGTTCATCATGGGTCAGAACCCGGAAATGCAGGAACGCTATGAACGGGCCAATGAAGAAGATATTCGCGTGCTTGATGACTTTGCCCGCAGCAACAACACGCCGTTCTGGAGTTCCCAGTTCAAATTTTATGGTCCACAGGAAATTGTCGACAGTTCCTGGGACTACGTAAAACGGCAATTTGCCCATATAGAGGGTGTGCGCTTCCAGGATCAGGAAGCCCTGAACTTTCCCATGCCCTATGAAGAGTTAATGCAGACCTCCGATGAAAATCACCTGGGTGTGCCCTCAATGTCAGTATTCCAGTTGGGCAACCGCTCCAACTTCAATCCCGCAGGGACCAACGGCCATCTCGGTTTCTCACCGGTGGTTCCCATGACCGGGGAAGCAGTACTGGAATCCAATAAAGTGTTGGGTCGGGTATTGCGTGATATGGGTGGCAATACCGTGTTCAACGTCCCACCGTATTCCTATCATCAGCGTACTTTCACTATTCTCGTGGGCTTTACCGTGACACGAGATATCGATACCAATCGCAAGACCCGGGAAATATTCCGTGAACTGGTGAAAGTGGCAGCCGAACATGGCTGGGGGGAATATCGTACACATACTGCCTTCATGGATGATTGCGCGGCAGCTTATTCCTTCAATGACAATGCCTTGTTAAGACTGCAACAACGATTAAAAGATGCCATCGATCCCAATGGCATAATTTCCGCAGGACGTTATGGCATCTGGCCGAAACATTTACGTGGAGACGGGGAGGGTGAAAATAATGCGTAAGTGTTTTTTTCTATTTCCTCTCCTGTTAACAATACAAAGTGCTTTTGCGCAGGATCCCGCGCACGGCAAGGAAGTCTATGAACACTGGTGCTCCCCGTGTCATGCGCCGGGTGGACGCAAGCATCCGGGTACGTCAGCCCTGGAAGTTCTGTATAAAGGGGAAAAGCCCGCGGTCTTGGAAGAGCGTCTGGACCTGACTCCTGAACTGGTTGAATTTTACGTACGCAATGGCGTCAACATCATGCCCTGGTTTCGCAAGACCGAAATCAGTGACAAGGATCTGGCAGACCTGGGTACCTATCTATCTCCAGACAATTAAATAGTTGGAGCGGCTTTAGCCGCGAATTTTTCAGATTCTTAGGTAGTTCCGTTCGCGGCTAAAGCCGCTCCTACAGTAGTGATAAAAAGAACCAGAAAGAGGAGCACACCATCACTGATATAGCCTGGAAATCCCTCGCCGTGTTTTTCTATTGCGGCGTGCTGTTGTTTATTGGTTATAGAGCCTCTAAACGCATGCATGATATCCGGGATTATTATGCTGGCGGAAAAAAACTGGGCTTTATCAATGTCGCCTTTTCAGCCCGAGCCACTGGTGAATCAGCCTGGTTGTTGCTGGGCTTAACCGGTACAGGTTTCGCTGTCGGTCTGCAGGGGCTTTGGATTGTACTTGGGGAGCTGCTGGGTGTCGGGATTGCCTGGCTGTGGATGGCCAAACCTTTCAAGCGTCTGACAGATCAATACGACAGCGTTACCATTCCCGATTACCTGGAATCACGTTTTCGCGATAACAGCCACATACTACGCCTGATTGCTGCCGGGGCGCTTATCGTATTCGTGCCTATCTATGCCGGCTCCCAGGTCTTTGCCACTGGCAAGGCCTTCAATTCCTTTCTCGATCTGAACCATTATCTTGGTGCCACCATCGGTTTCCTGGTGGTGTTGCTCTACATCAACAAGGGCGGATTCATCGCCGTAGTCTGGTCGGATGTGTTTCAGGGAGTTCTGATGGTGACGGGACTGGTCCTGTTGCCTCTGGTTGGGCTTCTGGAAGCAGGTGGCATTACCAATATTCTGGACACGCTGGGTAGTAACTTTCCGGGCCATCTGACCTTAACCGCAGGGCAAGGCTGGACCACTCTCGCTATTATGCAAACTTTTGGCTTTACCGCCATCGGTATTGGCTTCCTGGGCTCACCCCAGGTTTTCGTGCGTTTTATTTCCATTAAAAATGAGGATCAGATCAACAAGGGGGCAGTTGTCGCACTTACCTGGACACTGTTGGCTGACACTGGTGCAGTGACCCTTGGTCTGGTAGGCAGGGCGCTGTTTACGGATGCAGACCTGGGTTTTGATTCGGACAATATCCTGCCTTTTATGTCCCAGTCCCTGTTACTGCCTTTTTTTGCCGGTGTTTATATTGCCATGGTGCTCTCGGCGATTATGTCTACTATCGATTCCCTTCTGGTAGTGGCTTCCAGTTCAGCTGTCAGGGATTACTGGCAGAAGACAAGGCATCCTGAAATGAGCGATGCCATGCTGATGAAATTAAGCCAGAAAGTGACATTGATACTGGCCTTGGTCTCGTTTGGCATTGGTATGGGGATACTGCTTTACGATATTGATAATGGCATTTTCTGGATCATTATCTTTGGTTGGTCAGGCATTGCGGCGACATTCTGCCCCGTGATCATTCTCAGTCTGTGCTGGTCGAAACTGACAGCACTGGGCGCCAAGTGGGCGATGATAACCGGCTTCCTGGGTACTATCCTGTTCAAGTTCATTGTCCCGTCTATGTTAACTGCCATTGGCTGGGACAATGGGGTGAGCTACCTTAATGCGCTGGATGTGCTGCTGCCGGCATTTTTACTGTCTGGCGTAGTGGCGATAATTACGAGTAAACTGGATCGGACGGGGATGGAAAACCTGAATGGCATAAACGAGGAATTAGCCTGGTGTAAGCAAAACGATTGATGGAAACCACAATACAATTGCAAAGCATATTTGGCTGGCTGGCGTTTGATCCTGCTCTTCTGGCAGATCCCGAGATGTTGTTGCGGCTGCTCGTTCAGGTGTTGCTGCTGGTCGGCTCAGCTTTTTTTTCCGGTTCCGAAACTGCCCTGTTTTCCCTGTCGCAAATGGATTTGCAGCAATTACGCCAGGAAGATCATGCCCAGGCATCCACCCTTTACCGCCTGCTGGAAGAGCCGCGACGCCTCATCATTTCTGTTCTGTGCGGCAATGAGCTGATCAATGTTGCTGCCGCGGCGAATATGGCCGGCGTGGTGTTCGTTCTTTATGGCGATTCCCATGCTGAACTGGTGAATATCTGCATCATGGTGCCGTTGCTGCTTTTGTTCGGTGAAGTTACGCCAAAAACTGTTGCAGTATCCAACCCCGTGAGGGTGTCAACCGGTGTCGTTGCTGCTCCCCAAGTGGTCCTGGGTACGCCTTGTTACCCCTTTGCGCTGGATCATCCGCTTTCTCTCAGACCGTGTGACTACCTACATTGTAGGTGAGCAGAAATCACCAGATAACCTGCTGCATTTGGAAGAGATCAGGTCCCTGGTTGACGAAGCGGCGTCAGAAGGCGAGCTTAGTTCCACTGAACAGGCCCTGGTCTACAATCTGTTGGCAGCCGGTACCGCGGAAATCGTGTCCATCATGACACCGCGCACCGAAACCTTCTTTATCGATATCAGTGAACCTCTTCCCCAGGTGATAGAAATGTTGCGCGTCCACCGCTATAACCGCGTGCCTGTGATGCGGGGCAATCCCGATGATTTTCTCGGTTTTCTGCATGCCGAGGATTTCATTACCCTCGCAGCCGGGGAGAGGGATGTCTCAGGCTGCGAACTGGCTGAATTTATTCATCCGCCCATCGTGGTTCCCCCAACCAAGAAAGTTGACGAGATGTTCGACTATTTTCAGGCGCAAAGTGCCCAGGCCGCCATGGTCATAGATGAATTCGGTGGCGTTGCCGGGATGGTATCCATGAAATCTGTATTGCGATTTATTTTCAATGGTATTGCCAATACCTCGGCAGGCAAGCAGCTTTATGAAGAACGCGATGCAAACCATTACATCGTCCCCGGGGACATGAGCCTGTCTGATTTCAATCACCTGACTCGCTTTGGGCTTTCTGATCCACGCATGACTACAGTGGCAGGCGTGCTTTTTCGTCATCTCGACCGCTTGCCACAGAAAGGCGACAGTGTGCAGGTTGAGGGGATTACTTTAACGGTACTCACCATGCAGCGCATGCGCATTGACAAGGTCGAGGCAGTATTGGGCGATGCCTCGGGAATCACGCAAGAAGCAGATGATTCCGGGGAGCCGCAACAATGATGGAAGCACTGTTTATTTTGCTGGGAATGCTTGTTCTCCTGCTGTTGGAAGGATTCTTTTCCGGGTCGGAAATAGCCCTGGTCAATGCCAACAAGTTTCTGCTGAGGGAACATGCCCGTCAGGGCAAGGTAGGTGCCGAACTGGTTCTGCGCATGTTTGAAAAACCGGAACGTCTGCTGACTGCGACTCTGGTAGGGACAAACATATGTATGGTCAGTTTTACCACGCTGGGAACCATTACCATGATCCGGCTTTTCGGGGATCTTGGTGAACTGGTAGCAATTTTTATACTGACCCCCCTGGTATTAATTTTCGGCGAAGTAGTACCCAAAAGTGTTTACCAGCAAAAAGCGGATGTGCTGGCACCGATTGTTGTTTATCCACTGCGATGGATAAGTTGGCTGCTATATCCGGTGATCATATTTTTTGCGGGTGCGGCCAGGTTGGCCGCCCTGCTGGTGGGAGGACGCAGGCCCAGCAGTCTGTTCGTAGCGCGGGAGCAAATGCGTCTATTGCTGGATTCTGCAAACCAGGTGGAGGCAGGCACTGTTCTGGACCGCAGCCGGATAAAACGTGCCTTGAATTTCAGCAGTGCCACGGCAAGTGAGGCCATGATTCCGATTGCTGAGATTGTCAGCCTGGCAGCGGATCGTTCCACCGAGGCAGCCATTGAGCTGGTGCGAAAGCAGGGCTTCAATCGCGTCCCTGTATTTGAATCCGATGCCCATCGCATTATTGGTGTTGTCATGCTCACTACCTGGGAGTTGCTGGATAAAAATATTGCCAGCCATGCGCTCAAAGATCTCATTCAACCGGTTCATTACGTTTCAGCACATGAACCTCTGGAAGCAGTATTGGGCCCCCTGCAATCCAGGGAAGATCGCATGGCCATAGTTGTGGATGAGTTTGGTTCTGCCATTGGCATGATCACTATGGAAGATGTGCTTGAACAGGTGGTGAGTGAAATCGAGGACATCGATTTTCGTATCCACCAGCAGCACATCAGCAATACTGTCAAAGTGGAAGAAGGGGTATATGACATTGATGCCCTGATGTCCGTGGCGGATCTCAATGATTTGCTAGGACTTGGACTGAATACCCGTGAATATCATACGGCCAGTGGCCTGATGACGGCCAACCTTAAGCGCATTCCACAAAAGGGTGATGCCACTGAAGCTTACAACTACCGTTTTACTGTTACAGAGGCTGATGAGCGAAGCCCACGGAGACTCCGGATCGAACGCCTTGACAAGATCAGGTAGGCTCAGATTGGCTACCTGAATTCTTGCCAGGGATTTTTCTGCTTAATTGGTTTCAGGTTGAAAGAAAAATATTTTAAAACACTTTGTCAGACACTTTTAGCAAGCGCGTAACGTTCTGCTACTGGAATTTCTTTAGTCAGTGTTTTTTTCAGTCTCAATTAGTCTCGTAGGCCGGGAAGGATGCAAAATAATAGCTGTCTAATTACAATCACTCCTGGTGTCCGGAGTAGTCGCTGTACTGGTGAGTCTTTCAGATGGAGTGAAAAAAGCCCCCGAATCTTGCACCAAAGATTTTGCCCGGTAAGTCTATTCAGGGTGCCATACTCTGATATTCCATCTGAAGGTCATCTACGACAGGGCCTGATCCATACGTAGCACCCATGCCATATTACGCCGTACCATCAGGATTGTCGGTTTTTAATAGATCGCGTGACAGATTTCTTGTGTGAATCAACTGGTTAAAAGTTCGAATTCAGAGTGTGCTAAGAAGTGTGCTATTAATTCTGATAAAAGCTGGATTAAACTACTCGGGCCCTTTTGAATTTCAAGACGAACGCTAGTGGCAAAGAGACTGTCAAATGAATGGTAAGGCGTTTAAACTAGCCCGTCGACAACACCTATTGCCGCCAGTAATTGGCTTGTTTCTGATGGTGCTGATTGGTCTGGAATTACTGACGAGTGTGAAAGTTTTTCTTCAGGATCATAAGTTGCATGCAGAGGCCATGTTCCTCATTGCCTTGACGGCTATCACCTGGAAAATCGTGATTATGGATTCCTCGGGTGTGTCCTACATGACCTTATTTAGCCTGGCAGCCCTTGTTCTGGCACTGTCAGTAGGATTTTTTATTATCAGGAAGAATTCGTAAGGCGTTACAATTTATTTTGTTGAAAACACTTTGCGGTGAAATGTCTTTCAGGCACTGGTAACTATTCAGGCAGTGTCCCTTGCTGCATTCCGGCGCGCACTTGAAATCACTTCGAACAACTTCACTTTGATCACCCAAGGGCCCCCAGATACTTTCATTGGTGGGTCCCCAGATGACACTCCCGGGAATTCCCAGTGCGCTACCAAGATGGAAGGGGCCGCTGTCATTGCCCACCATGTATGCACAAGCGGAAAGCAGGATGGCAAGTTCATACAGTGAGAGCTGGTCACAAACATCAATGACCTTGCCTGCTTGCTTTGATGAAGCAAGCGCAGAAAGTATTTGCTGGTTATTTTCCCGGTCGGAAGTACCTGCTCCCAATAGTAGAGGTTGCATGCCAGCATTCAGCACCAGGCTGCATAATTCTGCAAAGTAGGGCAGGGGCCACTTCTTGTAGTCTTTGGTTGCACCGGCATGCAGGGCGATAAGCGGCTTTGAAAAATCCACGCCCCTGGACTGCAGTTTTTCTGTGAGTGAGTTATCCATCTGAGGCAAATGCAGATCTATATAGGAAGGCTCAGATGGCTGCGGCAAACCCAGTGCCGCAAAGACTTCATAGTAACTGTACCAGCGATGTCTTTGATGCTCGGGGCGATTTTCAAAATCGACAGGGATGACATGATCATAGCCCTTGTTGTGACGGCTCTTGCTGCAGCCTAATTTGTAAGCCGCGCCAGACAAACGGGTAAGGTGACTGGTTGCTGAATCTTCTTCTATATTAAAGGCCAGGTCTGCATCAAAATCGCGTAGCTTTCTAATTGCTCCATTGTAGAGCCTGGCTTTCTGGACCAAGCCGGCCTTATTGATTCGCTGACGCGGGAAATAGATATCACTATTGTCAGGAAAGCTGTGCTGGCATAAGTCATGAAAGCTTTCATCTAGCACTATTTTGAAAGCGATGTTTTTAGCCAGGCAATGTCCAACCCATGACTGGATCAGACCACCTGCCAATAGAAGGTTGCCCAGGTACTTGGTCGGGTTTACCAGGATTATGCGTTCCAGCTTGTCGGGAAGGGCTTTATTCACTGTCCTGATAAATTGCCAGCAACTCACCTACATTGGCTAATGAAATGTCCGGCCAGGTGGATTGTTCCCGCTCATCGAAGGCATGGGCGCCGCCCGTGCCGGTATGTACATAAATAGACAAGGCACCATTATCTTTGGCCATAGGGATTTCTAGATCAGCGTCATCGCCGACTACGGCAATTTCATTGACGGCAAGGCCGAGATGACGGGCTGCACTTTCTATGGCAAAAACTGAGGGTTTGCCCAGTACGATAGCCTGCTTGCCGGTTAGTGGTTTCAATGCAGCGGCCAGCGCGCATGAGGTACCAATACCAGGACCATTTGCTGTGGCAAAGAAGGGGACATCGCTTGCGGTAAATAATTCAGCCCCATCTCTTACTGCCAGCCAGGCGTTTTCAATGTCTTTGAAACCAAATTCCCGATACCAGCCAATATATACGGCATCCACCGGACCGGGCTCTTCAATATTCGACAGTACCACTTCCAGCCCCAGATCTTTCAGTGGTTCCCACACACCTGGGCAGCCCAGTACCATGATGCGCTGGTAACCATGCTGGACAAAATAGTCTGCCGCCACACTGCTGGGAGTCATCATGGTGTTGTCATCCATGGGGATGCCTGCCTCACTTAGCACGTTGACATAGTCCCCGGGTGAACGAGCCGTACCGTTGGTCATAACCACGTAGGGAGTATTTTTCTCGATCAGAAGGGAAATAAACTCAGCTGCGCCTGGCAGCCGGTTCATGTTGTTATTTTTTTTATCACCCAGGATAAGGGTGCCATCCATGTCGAAGACAAAGCCTTTGATTTTATGGAGCTGTTTGTAGTACGGATGAGCCATTAAAAGCCTGTTTTTACTGAAAATTTAAGTTCTCTACTATACTTTGTTAAGCTCAATTTTTCACCAGCTATGCTGCGCTTATTGCTTGAATCGCTGGTACTACATGTATCAAGATAGCCATTAACCTGTACAATAATCGCCCTTGCTCATACCGGGCAGAATTCCCTGGTTGGGGAATACAAATGAACAATTCTGGAATTGAAAATTGAACGTAACAGCTAGCCTTATTCTTGTAGTAATTTTATTAATTGCCAATGGTTTTTTTGTGGCAGCAGAGTTTGCTCTGGTAAAAGCCAGAGGCTTTCGTATCGAAGCCCTTGCCAGTAACGGCAGTGCTGCGGCAAAACTGTCAGTACGTATACAAGCCAAACTGGAATCCTATTTGGCGGCCTGCCAACTTGGCATCACTATGGCCTCCCTGGGTCTAGGCTGGGTAGGTGAACCAGCTGTGGCGGCCTTGCTTGAACCGATGTTTCACTGGTTCGGTGTCCCTGATGCTGTCTTGCATACCACTGCATTTATTGTTGGCTTCCTGATTTTCTCCTCGCTGCACATTGTCGTTGGTGAGCAGGTGCCGAAAACATTTGCCATTCGCCAGGCGGAGTTGGTGTCGGTCTGGATTGCCTATCCCCTCCACCTGGTTTACCTCATGGTGTACCCCCTCAACTGGGTATTGAACTGGTCTTCAGGATCCCTGTTATCACTTTTTGGGGTTGAAGAGGCGACTCACGCTGAAGTTTTCACCAGCGATGAATTCAAAGGTATGGTGGAAACATCAAAGGCTCATGGCACCCTGGAAAATGACAAGGCCACCATGCTCAGCAATCTGTTTGAATTTGACCAGCGCCATGTCGGTCGCGTCATGATTCCGCGCAATTCTGTGGATGTGCTGGATGTCAGTGATGAACCGTCTGAAACTCTAAGAAAGATCAGGGATACTGCGCATTCCAGATTCCCGGTGCTTGATGGAGAAAATAATGATGTCGTTGTTGGTTTACTGCTGACCAATGATCTTTATGCAGCGCTACTGAATGGAGAGGAAGAGCCCTGGAAAGAGATACGCCGCTTCTGTCGCCCGCCACTGATAGTACCTGAAGCACAACGAGTCTCCACCTTGTTTGAACAAATGCGCGCTTCTCGCGCCCACATGTCATTGGTTGTTGATGAGTACGGTGAGTTCATGGGCATCGTTTCGCTTGAAGACCTGTTGGAAGAAATTGTTGGCGAGATTGAAGATGAAACAGATAGTTCAGAGTCTCTGGTTCCCATCATCGAACTTGAAGAAGGAAAGTGGGAAGCCAATGGACTTGCCTCTCTGGGCGATGTTGAGCGCATAACAGGTATCAGTATTTCGAATGAACTGGAAGTAAACAGCTTGTCTGGCCTGATTATGAACCAGTTGGAACGTATGCCGGAAGCTGATGATGTGGTTGAACTGGATGATTACAAGTTGACAGTTATTGATATCGAGGACTTGCGTGTGGGTCAGGTCACCATTGAAAAACTGAATAATGAGGAAGACACTGATCAGATAGAGACTGATGAGGGAGAAGAGCAGCCTGATCCCTAGTCAGTAAATAACCAGAACAAATCCCCCGCTAGCTGTCTTCGTTTTGTTTTAGTAATAATTACCGGGGTACGGCAGAATTATGAAACTGGATGACCTTCCACTGTCCATTGCGCAAGGCGATTGCCATACTGACACGTAAAGGCGTACCACTGTTCTGTCCACGCGGTACTACTTCCCACATACCGGAAATCAGTACCAGGTCATCAGAGATGACTTTTACTGAATAGTCCCGGGCGCGGGCTATAGTCGCGCCAGATTCGTTGCGCCCAACAGGTTCAAAATAGGCCGCGACACCAGCCGGGGTGGTGACCAGGGATTGCGAACCGGTTCCCCAGAACAAGGCATCTTCTGTAAACAGACTGGTGACGGTGTCCATATCAGTGTTGGTCATGGCGACAAGGAAGGTTTCGAAAACAGCGCTAGCTTCTGCTTCCGGATTAGACTGAGAAAACGCTGAACCCGATAGGCAGGTCAGCAAGGTAATGAGCACAAATGTATTTTTCATCGTGTTGAGTCCTTGTAAGAGTGAGTCATGTTACCACTCAATGGGCAGAGGGTTTATCCGGACGTTTTGTTCACGGTCAGGCTGAAATCCTTTTGCTGCACAGCAAAGCTTGATGGACTCTTGCGCTCTTTCAGCCCTTTCAATAATTGTAATACCGGAGAAAGCGCTGGATTGTAATGCAGCTGGTGTGGCGACCGGGTCTGCATGGCATCCACAAGATCCGGTGCCATGACTGCTCGCAGCAGAAACTCTTCATCACTCATGCTTTTCGGAAAGCGGGCCCGGCGTTCTTTCAGAGTCATCATTACCGGTTCACTTTCAATTTCCTTGATGCGTGGCAGTGACATGATTCTATCCAGGATATTCTGGTTTACTGGTGCGGTAGGACGACCAAACCTGCCGAGAACGTAACGTATTGCCTGGTCAGATATCTGCGCATAGCGTTCCTCCCCCATCACATTCATCATGGCCTGGGTGGTAACGATCTGGGGGAAGGGGGTGACCATGATGGGTGAACCCAGTTCTTCCCTTACCCGTTCCACTTCTGCCATGACTTCATCGAACTTGTGTTCCAGGTTCAGTTCAGCCAACTGACGTCGGGTAGTTGTCAGCACACCGCCGGCAATCTGGTGCCTGAGATAGGAGGCATCATAGGCTTGTGGCTGACCCGCAGGCAGTCCTTCTGCCCTGGTCAGGGCAAAGTAGAAGTCTTCGAGTTTTTTCAGGGCTACTACATCGGCATCCACTTCAAAGCCGTGAGTTTTTAGATTAGCTATGGTCTGTGATGCACAGGGCAGGGACGAACCGTGTGCCAAAGGACCGACAGCAACGTGCAGGGCATCAATGCCATGCTCGGCACCGACCATGTAGTTGAATTGAGAAAGACCGATGGTGCAATGGGAATGCAATTCAAGAGGCAGGTTGCCGATTTCCTTTTTCACCGCAGGGATCAGGGTGTGTGCTCGTTCCGGCGTCAGCAGCCCTGAGGGGTCTTTGATATAGAGAAGATCAAAATCACCGGATGCTGCAATCTTTTTTGCGCAATTGGCATAGAAGGCATCGCCATGCACGTCACTCAAGGTGAAGGTCAGTGCTGCCATGTTTTCGGCCTCACCTTCTTCCTTGACGATGCGGGCCACCAGCAAGAGCGCATCCATGTCATGCATGGGATCTAGCAGGACAAAACGGCCAATACCATTTTTTATCAGGGTACGATAAGCCAGACGCATGAAATCATGGTCCGCTGTTTCCCAGGAAATAAAGCGAAACCCTGTTGAGATAAATTGCAGGGGTACATTGGGCAAGGCCTGGTGCATAAGACGTATGCGCTCCCAGGGATCATCCTGGTGCGAGCGAATAGCCATGGACATATGCGTCGATGAAGTGAAATCAATGGCGCGAAAGCCCACGCGTTCCATGAGCGGTGCCGCCTGCATAATCTGGTTGGTGCCCAGCCCGGTCATACTCCAGAGGCTTTGATTACCATCGCGGATGCTGACATCGACCAATTGTATTTCAGGCATCTTCGACCTCCGAAAGGTCAGTCCCAAGTCTCAAGTCACAAGTCGCAAGTAATAAAGGCAGGAATCTGGTGTCTATTCCCCCTTTAACAAAGGCAGGATCATTTAATATGGCCTGGTGCAGGACGAGGTTGGTTTTAACACCATCAATCTGGCAAAGAACCAGGGCCTTTTGCATGGACTGGACTGCTTCGGCCCGTGTATTGCCCCAGGTAATCAGTTTGCCGAGCAGGGAATCATAAAAAGGCGGTACGTTGCTGCCACTTTCGATATGACTGTCGACACGGATGCTTTCTCCTGCAGGGAAAATTGCGCGGCTGATGTTTCCCGGAGAGGGGTGAAAGTCATTGCTGCAATCCTCGGCATTGAGTCGGCATTCGATAGCATGCCCCTGGAATACAATGTCTTCCTGATTTATGCCAAGCGGGCGACCTTCGGCCACCCGAATTTGTTGTGCAACCAGATCCACGCCAGTGACAGCTTCCGTCACCGGATGTTCGACCTGGATGCGGGCATTCATTTCCAGGAAATAGAAAGTACCTCTTGAAATATCCACCAACAGCTCTACTGTACCGGCGCCTGTATAGGACAGGTGTTTGCCAAAGGCCACTGCAGCGGCTTCCATACTGTCCCGTAAAGAGAGATCGAGAGCGGGAGCTGGCGCTTCTTCCACCAGTTTCTGATAGCGGCGCTGGATGGAACAATCCCGCGTACCAAGATGAATAACCTTGTCACCATCGCCCAGTATCTGCACTTCAACATGGCGACCGCTTTCTACATAACACTCCAGATAGACACGGTCATCATTGAAGGCATTTTCTGCTTCTGCCTGGGCCAAAGTCATGGCCTCAGCCAATGAGTCAGGATCATTAACAATTTTCATACCGCGACCACCGCCACCACTGACCGCCTTGATCAGCACTGGATAGCCGATTTCGCTCGCCAGCTTTGCCGCATCGGCCAGGCTGGATACAGCGCCGCCCGGGACAATGGGCAGTTCAGCAGCCAGGGCATTTTCACGTGCCTTTAACTTGTCACCAATGGCTTCCAGTTGGGTAATGGTGGGGCCTATGAAAATCAGGTTGTTGTCTGCACAGGCTTTGGCTAATTGCGGGTTTTCAGAAAGAAAACCATAGCCAGGATGCACAGCATCGGCTTGGGTTTGTAGTGCTGCCTGGATCACGGCATTGATATTCAGGTAGCTTTGTTGCGAGGGCGGTGGCCCGATATTCACTACTGTGTCAGCCAGGCGGGCGGGCAGGGCATCAAGATCTGCTTCGGATGACACCAGTACCGTTTCAATACCCAGTGTGTTGCAGGTACGAATGATGCGGACTGCAATTTCACCCCGGTTGGCAATCAGTAAACGGTGGATGTGCCTAATCAACGGGGTTTGACCCGCATTAATAGTTGACCCTTCTCAACAAATTGGGCGTCCTGTGCCAGTATTTCAACAACAACTCCACCAAGCCCCGCAGGAATAGAACTCATCAGTTTCATCACTTCAATGATGCCAATGACCGTGTCTTTCTTTACAGCAGTACCAATCTCAACAAAAGGCTCAGCACCCGGTTTCGGCGCCCGATAAAAAGTCCCCACCATCGGCGATCGGATATCAATTAACCCTTCTTCCGTCGGAGCTGCTTCATTAATATTACTTTCAGTTTTAATCGAAGCGCTATTTGTGGCTTGTGGCTTGTGGCTTGTGGCTGTTTTTGTCTCTTGAGTCCACCCACCCCCCTCCCGTTTCAGGTTCAACGTGAAGCGTTCAGTCTCAAGGGTAAGTTCATCGTAATCCGTTTCATCCAGGATCCTGAGAATCTCACGGACATCTTCATGGGAGAGACTCATTTTTTTGCTTTGCCTCCCATCACGTTAAAGATATGGCCAAAGGCTTTTTCAGTAGGCATGGCAACAGGCTCCTTGTCTTTGGTTGCCCAAACGGTTTCAGGCCGGCTTTGCAGCAGCATGATGTTGCCATCCTGGTCGATGGACCATTCTATGTCCTGCGCAATGCCGTAGTGTTTTTCAATCCGTTTGGCCACGGCAGCCAATTCCGCAAGCTCTTCATCATCAATGCAGGTCAGGTTCTGACGTTCATCACTTACCGGTAACTCTGTGATGCCCCCGTTTTCGTCGGGAATATGTTCAATCAGTTTGCTTGCTACATCCCGTTTGGTCACTTCGCCGGTTATCTTGTTGATGACATATTTATCCGGCGTGACTTCACCACTCACAATGCTCGACCCCAGCCCCCAGCTGCCTTCAATGGTAATGACCGATTTGTCTCCGGTAGTAGGGCTGCGGGTAAACATGACGCCGGAGCAGCGGGAGTTCACCATGGTCTGCACGACAACGGCCATTGCCAGTTGCTCTTCAGGCAAGTCCAGCTTCAGACGGTAGGCAACCGATTCAGGGTTATAGAGACTGGCCCAGCATTTTCTCAATGAGTCCAATAACTGCGCATCGCCTTTCTGCCACAGGTAAGTGTCCTGCAAACCGGCAAAACTGGCTTCCTCACTGTCTTCACTGGTGGCACTGGAGCGAACTGCTACAGGCATTCCTTTGCCCAGTTCATGATAGGCAACAATAATAGCTTCGCTTATGGCCACTGGTGGCGGTGTCTGTTCCACCAGAGTGCGACATTCGCTGGTGACCTGGTTCAGGGTGGTGACATCTTCAGGATCAAGCTGGGCGACTTTGTCACGAATACCATGCTCTCTATCAAGCACATCCAGAAAAGTGGTAAAGGCATTAGTCGTAACGACAAACCCATTGGGTACAGGAATATGGGCCGAGACCAATTCGCCCAGACTGCCGCCCTTGCCACCAACGCTGGGGCGGTCGGCAAGCGAAATATCTTTAAACCAGAGGATGTTTTTTTCAGAAGTCATTAAATTTCAATAAGCAAGGTCAAGGTATTGGATAAAGAGATATAGAGATAAAGAGATAAAGGATAAAGGTCGAGTAAGTATCATTTCAGAACAGCAGCTGATTGTTTCTCTTTAGTGGAAAAGGATATTAGTGATGACTTTCACCTTCACAAGACCTTTATCCTTTATCTTTTATCCTGTATCCCATTGTCTTTTTCTATTCCAGAATCGTAACAATCCCCCGATCCCCATCAACCCGCAGCCGTTGCCCGCTGACAATACGTTTTGTCGCTGAACCCGTGCCAACCACCGCTGGCATGCCGTACTCGCGTGCAACAATAGCCATGTGCGACATGGTGCCGCCAATGTCTGAAACCGCGGCGCTGATTTTTCCGAACAGGGGACTCCAGCTGGGGTGAGTAATAGGGCAGACCAGGATGTCGCCTTCCTGTATTTCACCAAAATCATTGATACTGCGTAGCACCTTGGCCACGCCTTCGACGATGCCAGGAGATGCCGCATAACCCTTGATGTCATTGCTGTCTTCCAGATCCGGAGCCGCCCAGGTGTGCAGGGTTTCCGTGGTAATGCCCCACAGCATCTGCAGAGCCGGGTCTTCAATATTTTCCGGCATGGGACCAATGGCAGGGGGTGCCTGCCAGTCCTTCAGGACTTCCAGCATGCGCTTGCGCTCCGCAATGATGGGTTTCCAGTAATCAGCATTAACTGGAGCCGAACCTGCAGCCCAGCTATTCATGACATTACCCAGAGTGAGACTCACTTCGGAGTGATGCAGATGAAAAATATCTTCGCTGTTGTCGAGAACGCCTTTATCCGCAAGCAGTTTGCCAAACTCCCGAATCTTGTTGAAAAAACTGGTGGTTAACCAGTGCTCGCAATAAAACTTGTGATCTTCCACGTAAGGGAAGACCAGGTGAGAGACTGCCAGCATCTGGTCAAAGGCCGCCCTGTCTTCATCGGTATCCAGCAGATCCCGATATTCACTGGTAATGCGTTCCCGCTCGACTTGCAACTGCTCTGTTGGACGTTCCAGGTTGTCGCCTTTCTTCACCTGCTCGATATAGTGAGGCAAGGCAGACAGCGGCACAGCCAGGTCGTCATTCCAACTACGTTCATAATGATAGAAGCCATCTCCTGTGCTGATGTTGAACCAGGGGTCTCTTGACTCGGCCAGGGCATCCAGCCATTGTTTGCCGGCATCGCCTTTGGCTTCAACTGCAGGCAGGATGACATCGGGATTACCATCTACGGTAAAAGCATCTTCAATTTCCAGTTTCACTGCCAATTTGGCCAGTTTTTTCAGCTCATCGTCGGGGCGGAACATCAGGACATCAATGCCGGCCACCATTCGCGCTACAGTCTGGTCTGTTATTTCAGGAAAAGCCTGTTTACAGAACTGGAAAAACACCACGTAGGCACCGTAACCCAGCATCAACATTTCAAAATGGTGTTGCCACATGATGGAGTATTTTTCGAGAACCTCATTGTAGTTCTCTCGCACATAATGGTTCTGGGCAATGCCTTTGGCATTTTTTACTACGGCTTCATCTTCAAATTCTGGCAGCTGTGGAATCTCTATCGCGTTCATTTCCTTGATGAGTTGGCCCATGCGTTGTTCCCATTGGCCATAGATGTCATCCCAGTTTTCATAATAGTGGCCGGCGCGTTCCTGAAAGATTGCGAGACGTTTTTCTATGTCAGCAGGATCATCGACAGTGTTGGCGGAAATATAAATCCTGCCGTTGATGCACCTGTAATCAATACCCATCGCGGTGGGGAAGGCAAAGACCCGTGTCATGTAGGCGCCCATTGCATGGTAGGCAGACTCAGCCGTTATCATGTCAAAGGCCGACATGGGCTCGGAAAAATGCATGGAGTTATAGAACCAGAACCGGCCATCGTCTTCAGGTTGTACCCTGGTGTAATAGGCATACATGTCGCCCCAGTTTTCAGCACCCGGGACACTGTCAATGTCGCTGGGCATGGGGAAAGGTGATTTCTTTTCGCTCATTGTGGAAACTCCGGTATTGCTTGATATATCAACTAAAAATTCTATAAGTCTCTGTTATTGCTGATTATTTTAACTAGTAATGCCATGGCGATACAGGGATGACAATAATCCCTTTTCTGAAGGTAAAAGGGAAGCCTGAATGAGGGGCCCGTGATTAATCCGGAACTGGGTCGGGACTGCTTTCGCCAGAGTCGTTATTACCGCCAGGATTGCTGTTTCTGTAAATATCGAGAATATGGTCAAAGGCTTCTTTCAGCGTGACTTCCCGATAGTCAGAAAATTCACCTGCGTCCATGAATATGCCATGCTCTTTACAAACTTCGTATTGGATGTGGTGTTGTTTGGGGTCATTCATCGATTGCATGGGCTTCATGCAGCGAGGGCAATCAATTGAGGTAATTTCATTATAGATTTTGCCGATATTTTTATCGCCGTCATCCAGGGATATCGAGGTCCATTCATCTTTCAGTTTTTCTGCTTCGCCGTTGTCAAACCAGAGACCGAAACAGCGCTCACATTTGTCGATGATGATATCACCTGACTGCGTCAGAACTTCCTGTTCAAGCATCTTGCTATGGCATTTGGGACAAAGCACGAATTTTCTCCACTATACATATCTGCAATATCTGTAATTTCTAAAAATTGCTACTAATGACTACTCTGAAGTGTAAAGCCTGAATAACAAGAATGCCATTGCAGGGTGCTTGTCAGGAATACATATAGTCCCGAGTCACAGGGACTACGCCATGCTGCTTCGCAAGCTGGCATTGAAAGACAACAAGATTGGCAAACTCGAAACTAATGTCACAAATCGCCAGGTAAAACTCCCACATGCGATAAAAGCTTTCATCCTTGCGAGAGATCACTTCCTGTTTATTTTCCTGAAAGCGTTTTAACCATTCCCTGAGTGTCCAAGCGTAGTGCATGCGCCATACCTCCAGGTCTGTCAGCATCAGGCGGCTGCCTTCAATGCCTGCTGCCGTTTCACCAAGGGAAGGAATTCTCCCTCCGGGGAAAATATATTTTTCAATCCAGGGGTTGGTGGCAATGGCTTTTTGTTTATTACCAATGGTGTGTATCAGCGCGACGCCATCATCTGCCAGCATGTCACTGACCCGGGAAAAATATTCAGGTAGATGAGTAACCCCCACATGTTCCAGCATGCCAACACTGACGATGCGATCATACTGGCTCACGTGTTCCCGGTAATCGGCCAGATGAAAAGCGGTTTTGCTTTCAAGATTCCACTTTTTCGCCTCATCCTGGGCTACGCGTAGCTGTTCATTGGACAGGGTGATGCCAGTGACATGTACATCATGGTGTGCGGCCAGATGTAAAGACAAACTCCCCCAGCCGCAGCCAATATCCAGAACTTTCATGCCAGGCTCCAGCAGCAATTTCCTGGCAATCAGGTTCGCCTTGTTCTGTTGTGCCTGCTCGAGCGACTCACCAGGGGTATTAAAGTAGGCGCAGGAGTAGTACATCTCCTTGTCCAGGAATAAGCGGAAGATGGCTTCATCGGTATCGTAATGGTGGGAGATGTCGCGATAGCTGCGGGCTATTTTGTTGTATTGATCCAGCAGTTTTTTGAACGGTATTAGCCATTTGTTGGCTACTTGAATGGAAAAATTGGTACGCAGTATTCCCAGCAGATGGCGCAAGTCCTCTTCGCCTGTGTCCCATCCGCCTTCCATGTAGGTCTGGCCCAGTTCATATTCCCAATCCCTGGCCACACGAATAATGGCTTTCTCGTCGCGGATATACCAATTCGCTTCAATACCCTGGTCGCCAAAGGTGTGGGTGCTGCCATCAGGCAGATGTAAATGCAGGACACCTTCGGTGATATGTTTTTTTAGCAGTTTTAAGTACATCTTTTGCCAGAACCTTTCTTTATATCTATTACTATATCTATTACTACATAGTTAACTACATAAGAAACTACATAAGAAACTATATAAGAAACTACGACTCTGCCATCTTCACCAAATTCGTGGTGAAGAATTCTTTTTTAGTACAAAACAATCCCGCCAGGGCAAAGAATGCCTGCACTACATGATTTATTTCAGCCTGGAGGCTGGGTGCTGCCAGCTCACTCATGAAAGGCATACCGATCCAGTAGGGCAGGTAATATCCTGATAATAATACAAGGCAGATCCACCAGGTATAGGACGTTCTGATTTTGGCATCAGCAAAAAATACCCACAGGACCACCAGGATAGTAGCAATATCACCGCAAGCTTCACGCAGGGCGTGATACCAGGAATGGGCCTGTCCGCCACCAAAGTCAGTTTGCACCAGGTAGGCGGGATCGCCAATATGATTGAAGGTAGCAAGCAGGCTGGTCAAGCCGTACAGAAAACCAAAAACCAGCAGGGCTCTCGAAATATTCAATCGTGTGATCACAGGATTCTCCTAGAGTTGAATGCATTCAACTGATTCAGAATATCTTTGTTATACTTTTTATTATTCAAATTATTTCAGCTATTCCGCTCAGCTACTTAATGCTTTTTATTGTTTTCTGCCAAACTGCAAATTACAGATTGACGTAAATAATAACAGGCACAGAAAATCATGGTAGTTAATCTATGTTAATAATTCCTCAAAAATTCCTTTGCTCATGACAGATATGACAGTGGGCCTGATTTTATGAAAACATTTTTCAAACAGCCGCTTTTTCACTTTATTCTTGCCGGCGCCTTGATTTTCATTGCCTATGCCTTGACAGAGAAACCCGCGCCAGAAGTGCAAGCAGGGGGCAAGGTAATCACTGTTGACCGGACTGATCTGTTGAATTTTATGCAATTCAGGGCCCAGGCTTTTCAACCCGAGTTATTCAGGGAGCAACTGGACAACATGAGTCCGGAGGAAATAGAAAGCCTGGTCGATGCTTTTGTCAGGGAAGAAGCAATGCATCGTGAGGCCATGGCTATGGGAATGGATCAGGGAGATTACATCATTCGCCAGCGTCTGGTGCAGAAAGTGGAATTCCTCCTGGAGAACATGGTCAACCAGGCTCTTGAACCTGAAGCCGGCGAAATTGAAGCCTTCTATGAAGCAAGAAAAGACGATTACCAGATAGATGCGGTTTATACCTTTACTCATATCTTTTTTGACGGAGAAGAACGTGGTTGGGAGCAGGCACGCGCTGATGCTGATGAGTTGATGGCAAACCCTCAGCTCACAGAAATTGCCTTCAACGACGCATCAGCTTACGGGGATCGTTATCCCTTCCTGCAAAACTATGTGGAGCGAACCCGGGATTTTGTGGTGAATAACTTCACCGAAGAATTTGTTACTGCGCTTGATGCCTTCACTCTTTCAAACAATACCTGGCGTGGCCCGCTGGAATCCCGCTACGGATTTCACCTGGTATTACTCAGGGAAAAATCAGCACCACGTTTTCCACCTCTGGAAGATATTCTTGGCAGGGTAGCGGATGACTGGCGCTATGAAAGCGTACTCAAGGCACGCCGGGAGGCAGAGGATCAGGTTATCGAGGGGTATACCATCGATCTCAACCTGGAATGAAAAATAGTGACGAGTAGCAAAAAAGTGGCGAGTGACGAGTGCCGAGTGGCGAGATACAAGGCCCAAAAAGAATGTTGAAAGCGAGTAGGCCGGAAAAGCGAAGCGTCATCCGGCATGGCGACCACCGGTCGCCCATGTTCAAGACCTAATAAATATAATAAGAATAGGCGGTTAAGGTCTGCCTGAAACTTTACAAGTGGCGAGTGACGAGTGGCGAGTGAAAAGAAACAACACAAAATATTAAAAGGCCTGGCAACAACCTGCCTGCTGCTTATCAGTGTTGTCACTTTTGCCCACGACGCCCGCCCTGTAGTGGTCACCATCAATGAACAGCTTCCAGGTGCTTTCCAATACACCTTAAGGGTGCCGGAAACCGTTGAGGCTACTAACCAACCAGAAGTGAACTGGCCGCAAGGATGCAATGAGCAAAATGTCGCGGTGGCGTTCGGCAGTCGCAGTGGCTCGGTGATTTGTGAAAGCACCCTGCAAGGGCAGCCCCTGTCATTACAATACCCGTTTTTTAACCCCTCGCTGGCGACTTTCTATCGACTAACAACCCTCGAAGGGTTGACGATGACAGCCATGCTCACCCCGACACAAGACTCCTGGGAAATCCCCATTGAGCCCACTGCCGGAAATATTGCCAGGCAATACCTGGGGCTTGGTATGGAACATATACTTGGGGGTCTGGACCATTTGCTGTTTGTCCTGGGCTTGTTGATCATCGCGCGCACATTCAAACGAATTCTCTGGACCGTCACTGGCTTTACCATCGCTCATTCCATTACCCTGAGTCTGTCTGCATTGGGATTTGTTGCCATTCCCATTGCGCCAGTAGAAGCAGTTATTGCCTTGTCTATTGTGTTTCTGGCCCATGAAATCAGTCGAGACGATCACGATAGTCTGACTTATAAATATCCGCTTATTGTGTCTTTTGGCTTTGGCTTATTGCATGGCCTGGGTTTTGCCTCGGCCCTTGGCGAAATCGGCCTGGTCCAGAATGAAATCGTAGTGTCGCTGTTGTTTTTTAACCTGGGCGTGGAAGCAGGACAAATTGGCTTCATCCTAGTGGTATTACTGGGAATTGGAGTAGTGAAAAAAGCCGGCCGCAAACTTGTTGTGGCAAAAGATATTCTTTCACTACACCGCATGGAGATTGTGGCGGCTTATCTGATCGGGATTCCCGCGGCTTACTGGGTGATAGATCGCTTTATGACGATTGTCATTTAGAAAGCTGATATTTAATCGCTGCGTTTATTTCTCCCCGATCAGGATATCACCTGTGACTGTGGAGATATCGACACTGCCAGCACCACCGTTGATACTGAAATTCAGTTCCTGGGAATTAATGAAACGACTTTCCTGGACCGGCTCATGATCGGTCAGGTCATTATCGATATCGCCTCCGACGGCAGTGTTGATGTCGAAACGCGCCGAGATATCGGGATTAAGCAGTAATTCCGTGTAACCGTTAACATTGGACAGATCCGCCCGGCCACCTTCCAGCAGGTTGAGTGAGATAATCAGGTTGGCGTTGACGCCAGAGGCCTCCAGATCTTCAATATCGCCAAGGTTAAGTTCGACTGTGCCACTTACCGTTTCAGCATTCACTCTTTGTGCCCTGGTATTGGAAATGATGGAGCCGTTAACGTTGTTATAAAAAACCCGTTCGCCCCGGGAGCCGCGATCACGGATCTGACCATTTACCGTGGCCAGGTTAATGCGCCCATCCAGGTTTGAGGTTTCAATAGAACCATTTACGGTTTCTATATCAATGCGTCCGCTCATGTCGTTGGCTTCTATAGGCCCGTTCACAATTTCAATTTGTGTATTTCTTGTCAGCCCACTAACTATCAGTTCCACGTTAATTCCTTCAAGTCGCAATGTGCTGTTTTTGGGTACAGATACGTTCAGTTCAGTACGATCCAGTTCGTCACTGCACTCAAACCAGCTACTGCAGTTACGGCCAAACCAGTTACGGCGGTTTTCATACTCTTCCTCGAACCGGGTAATGCCATTGCGGCTTGAAAACGCATAGCTTTCTGCCTGGTCACTGAGTTCGCCTTTGATCTGAACCTGATTACTATCCCAACCGGTAATAGTAATTTTTCCATTGATAAGTTCTATATCAATGACTTCATTTGCATCCACGTCCCGGGATTCATCGATAATTTCGCCTGAAAATGCCAGGCCAGGGAAAAGCATCAGGCTGAAAAGTACCAGCCGTGACAGGGTATTCGTAATTGGTAGTGATGTGTTGACTGTAGTTTGCATGACAGCCTCCGTGAGCTTGCCGTAGTTTTATTATTTTGTGTTTTATATTTATTTCTTATTAATAGATTGTTGTGATCATATGCTCATAAAAAGTGGCGCGTAGACAGATTCGATTAATTCAATTTGCTTGTTTTGCACCTGACGTAAAATTTTCAGTAGTTCGATATTCTCGGTATCCTCCTTCAGTGCTTCGTAGATTGCCTGTTCTGCCTGTTCCAGTTGCTGCATCTGATCTTCCCAGTCTGGTGCCAGGGCAACCTGGTTCTGGTACTCAACCAGTAGTGACTGCTTGTTCTTTTCATGCTCGCCTTGCAGCAAGGCAATAAATTCCTCGACGCCGCGTTCATTGGTTTGTGTACTACCGAAATACAGATTGCCGGATATTGCCAATGAAACAGCGAGCAGGACACTGGCAGCAATAGCCACAAGTTTAGGCACAGCGATAGTGTCGGTGTTGATGGCATGATCAATACCTGGCCACAGGTCCCTGGCAGGAGTGATATCCCTTTCCAGGTCGTTTAATGCATCATTTAATGTTTCTTCAAATTGTCTGTCGTTCATTAGTCTTCTTCCAGCCATTCCTTGATTAGAGTTTTAGCGCGGTGAAACTGGGCCTTGGAGGTTCCAATTGATGTTGAGAGCTGTCTGGCAATATCTTCATGGCGGTAACCTTCTACTGCATGAAGTACAAAAACCAACCGCGCCCGCTCGGGTAGTCGCATAATCAGTTTGTCGAGTCTGGATAAGTCAGGTCCTGGAACCCAGGTTTCCTCAAAATGACTATTTTCATTGCCATCATTACTGATGACTTTATTGAGCCAGTTTTTTTGTTTGCGCAGGTAGGAAATGGTGGTGTTGCTGGCAACACTGTGCAGCCAGGTATACAGAGAACTCTTCCCTGAAAACTTGTCAATTTTGCGCCACACCTGAATAAAGACTTCTTGTGTAGCTTCTTCCGCCATTGCCATATTGCCTGTCAACCTTAAACACAAGGCAAAGATCCGACCAGAATACTGTTCGTAAAACTGCTGGAATGCAGCCTGGTTCTTTTGCCTGATCAGGGCGATGAGAACTTTCTCACTATCTTTGAGATAGTGAACCTTCCCATCACCGCCAGTGATTTCTGAGTTTTTATTTTCCAAAACGGACATTTCTTGTTGTTTCTATTCTTTGACGCACTTTATCAGGACATGGTTTGAATCCAGGTCGGAATTAAACCAGAGCTGTTCTAGTCAGGCGGATTCCCTTATTATGCGCCTTGATTTCAGGCATGCCATACTGATTCCGCAAGGATCAGTAGGCAGTAGACAGTAATATAGGATCTTATTATCAAGTCATTTAAACAAAAAACTGCCTTCATCACCGGCGGTGCTTCCGGTATTGGGCTGGGTATGGCAAAAGCCTTTGCTGAACAGGGTGTATCACTTGCTCTGGCTGATATAGATGAAGCAAGACTCAAACAGGCAAGTAATGAACTGGCAGATACAGGTGTGGAGGTGCGCACTTACTCCCTGGATGTATCCGACAGGGAAGCCGTCAGTGCTGCTGTAGACGATGCCAGGAAGGCGTTTGGCAGTATCAATATCGTGTGCGCCAATGCCGGTGTCAGCGGCAAAATGGGCGCGCTGGAAAAAGCCGACATTGAAGACTGGGACTGGGTCATTGATGTCAATCTGAAAGGTTCGGCCTATACCATCCAGGCATGCTTGCCATATCTGCTGGAAAACCCCGGGGATGCCCATATCGTGATCACCAGTTCCATCAGTGGTTTGCGGGTATACCAGCCCAGTCGCGGTCAGGGCATGTACAACACTACTAAATATGCGCTGGTAGGATTGGGTGAGGCATTGAAGGTTGATCTGGAACCACACGACATTGGTGTGTCGATATTATGTCCGGGCGTTGTGAATACAGATATTTCCCATTCAGGTAAAAATCGTCCTGAAAAATTCGGCGGTGCCATGGACTCCAATGATGATCATGAGCTGGCCAAGGCCGCAGGTTCAGGAACTGATCCCCTTGAATTTGGTCGTTGGGTAGTAAAGGCAGTGGAACAAAACCAGTTGTATGTGATCACACACCCCGAAGACAAAGAGTTAATCGAAGCTCGTCACGCCAGGATCATGTCTGCAATTGACTCAAGCGATGATCTGACCAGTTCCTGATTCTTTCCTGATTGCTTCCAGGTTTTTTATTCCATAGCAGCCAGTGCGTTCAGCACCAGGGCTTTCACATTGCCGTCATGGTGAAAGCCTGCGGCTTCTGCCCGCGAGCAATGCAGTGGCGGGTAACTGCCAAAATTCTCCTGAACCCAACTATCCTTTTTGAATTTGATCAGTGATAACACCTCCTTGTCAGGAAAAATCTTATCTATAGCGTTAACCAGTTCGTCCATGGACACATGCATGGCAGGCAGGGTCCAGGTTCGGCATTGGTCAAAATCCAGCGCTGCAGCATGCAACAGGTTTTCCACGCATAGATTGACTGACATCAGCCAGCTTCTGGCATCGGGCGATATTGGACAGGTAAAGGGAAGACCGCTGCTTAAATTCCTGATCAGGTCACTGAAGAATATGGACACAGCGCCATTGGGCTCAGGCGGTCTTGCCACAATACCTGGCAGACGTACTGAACAGCCCTTGATCCATTGGCGGCGGGCATAATCAGCCACCAGGGTTTCAGCAATGACTTTTTGTGCGCCATAACTGAGGTTGGGTGTGGGCAGGGTATCGTCGGTGACCTCTGCTGTTACCGGTTTTCCATACACAGCGATGGAGCTGGCAAAGACGAAGCTCGGGCAGTTCCCCTGATCTTTGAGTTTTTCCAGCAGAGCCATGGTGCCATGAATATTCACTTCGACGCCAAGTGCATAATTGTTTTCAGCCAGACCGCTGGGGACAGCTGCCAGGTGAAAGACCAGGTCAGCAGGTTCTATTAAGGCTTGGCTCAGCAAAGTCCCATCATTAAAACTGCCTTCTACCTTATGAATAAGCTTGTGGTCGGGGATCTGTTCAAGCGCCAGATCCATGACGGTAAGACGGCTGACATTTAAATCGCCAGGATTGTTGAGAAGCCTGTGAACGAGATGTTTGCCAATAAAACCGTTGGCGCCGGTAATCAGGATATGCATGCGATTTTTATTCTATCTAAAGTGAGGGTGAGTAGTAGGGGGCGATGTTAATTGGTATCAAACTTTATTAGTTCGAGATTTATTAGGTCAAGGTTTCAGGGATTTATCACGGTACGAAAACCGATATGAGAAGTACCAAGGCCTTTGCTTTGTGCCTGTCGGGCTTCAGGGCGATAGCGCATGCAGTAGTTGGGTGCGCATAAATAGGAACCACCCTTGATCACAGCCACAGGCTCACCTGGCTGATTGGGGTCATAACCCTCTGGAAAGCTTTCCTGTTCGGTAAAAGCGTGGTTATAAAAGTAGGGGGTTCGAGTCCACTCCCAAACATTGCCGATGAGATCAACAATGCCGTATTCATTAGCGGCATAGCAGCCCACCGGTGCCGTGCCGGTATACCCGTCCCGGGCATCATGCTGGAAGGGAAACAGTCCCTGCCAGGTGTTGGACTGAAAATTCCCCGCAGCATCTTTCATGCTGCTGCTTTGGGCGGCAAACTCAAACTGTGCTTCCGTAGGTAAGTCCTGGCCTTTCCACTGCGCATAGGCAAGGGCATCTTCAAAGGCAATGTGAACGACAGGATGATTGCCGCGTGTGGAAATATCCGAGCCGGGACCTTCCGGATGCTGCCAGTCAGCCATTTCCATGAACTGCCACCAGGAGGCAAAGGGATTCACTGGTTCGTCACTGACGTGTGGGGTGAAAACGGCCGAGCCCGGAATATGTTCTCCAGTCGCAGGATTTTCTATTCCGCGTTCTGCCAGGGTGAGATACCCGGTAGCTGCTACAAATTCGGCAAATTCAGCATTGGTGACTTCATGCTGCGCCATCCAGAAACCGGCAACGCTTTCTTCATGCGCCGGGCCTTCCTCGAAATAAGTGCCTTCTGCACCCATGGTAAATGAGCCGCCAGGAATCCAGGCCATGCCTGGATAAGCAGAGTCAATCGCCGGTATTGCACCACATTGCATGGCGGTGACATTCACTGCCATGCCGGGAACTCCTTCCCGGTATGCATGCCAGCCCAGTGCGGTAACCAGGGCAAGTCCCGTGATAGCAGCAAAAACCAGTATCAGTTTACCGCGCTTGATAAATGACTCCATTTTCCTCGACATATCTATCCCAGAGGGCCGTCATATCCGATAATTTTTCTGGCTCGGCTGCGCTTAAATCATTGCGTTCAAAAACATCATTCGTAATATTAAATAGCAGGGTGTGGACCTGGTCATCATCCTGCTCATCCCAGACTATTTTCCAGTCGCCCTGGCGAACTGCCCTGACATCATAACTCCAGATTTCCCAACCAAAGATTTCATCTGAGTCGTGAACTTCGGGGACTTCTTCCTGTAGCAAAGGCAACAATGATTTTCCTTTCATCGGAAATATGTCCTGCCCCTTGTAGCTGGTGCCAGGATGTTGTGTACCAGCCAGGGCCAGGAAGGTGGGCATTAAGTCCATGACAGTTCCCATGCCATCGTTGCGTGTACCGGGTGTCACCATGCTCGGGTAATGGACAAAGGCCGGGACATGATAACCCCCTTCAAAGCCGGAAAACTTATGTTCTCTAAATGGTGCCGCACTGGCTGTTGCCCAGTCGGGGCCGTACATGACCCAGGTGTTGCCGGCACCAAGGTTTTCCAGGCTGTGATCGTACAATGTTCCGACATGTTGCTGATAAGTGTTTGCCAGATCTCTGCGCCCTGGTTCGGCGCCGTTATCAGACATGAACATGATAAAAGTATTGTCGAATTCACCAATGTCTTTCAAATATTGGATGACCTCTCCTACATAAATATCCAGATCGCTCACCATGGCGGCATAGATTTGCATTCGGCGGGCAGAAAACTGTTTTTCCTCAGCACTGAGATCTTCCCAGCGGGTTGTGAATAGTTCTTCTCCACCCGGTTCAACATCAGCGGGAATAAGGCCCAACTCCTTCTGCTTTTCAAAGCGGCTTCGGTAAAGATCTTCAAAGCCGTCATCATACCAGCCGTCGAATCGGGCAATGGATTCTTTGGGTGCCTGAATGGGAAAGTGCGGGGCAGTATAGGCAAGCCAGGCAAAGAAAGGTTTATCTTCATTGCGGTCTGCTTCGATGTAATCAATCATGCGCCGGGTATAAAAGCGGGTGGAATAAAAATCCTCATCCACATTGACCAGGTCATCGCCATCCCGGTAGTTGGCGTTTTGTGGACCACGCCAGTCCCAGGGGCCCAAATGGGCTGCGCCATCAAGGGAAATAAAAGAACGTTTAAAACCTCTGGCCCTGGGTCCGTTGTGCACTTCAGGGCCGAGATGCCATTTACCCGTCATGTAGGTGTTGTAACCGGCATCTGTCATCAGGTCTGCCAGTGAGGCGACGCGAAAATTCAGAACGCCACTGTATCCAGGCTGGTTTTCATAGGCTGGGCCGGGAGGCTGTCGCATGCCACCCAATCCTGCCAGATGATTATCTGTACCGGACATGAGCATGGAACGTGTGGGTGAACAAGTGGCATTGGCGTAGAAATCTGTCAGCAGCATGCCGTTAGTGGCGAGAGTATCCAGGTTGGGTGTGGGGATCTCGCTGCCATAAATACCCAGGTCGGCATAGCCCAGATCATCGGCAACAATCAACAGGATATTGGGGCGAGAGTCTTCCTGGAGTGCTGCTGTTTCAGCAGTCGAACCGGGTTCCTGGTCGGCACTACAAGCAGACAACAACAAGAAGAAGGGCACGGCAAAAAGTGCCAGGTAAGTATTGTTTGGATTTGGAAAAGTACGATGGGATAAAGTGAAATTCAGAATAATTGGCACGGCGTTCCCCCGAATGTGTGTTGTCTTACTCCGTATATTTGCTATTCGTTAACAAGTTTATTGTAGTCAGAAACCAGGCTGAAGGTTCTGATCAGCTCTTCTATAAACAGTTTCTGACCAATCATTATGGGTCCAGACTGGTTAACTATGGTGTTATTAATAGTACTCAGGACCACCTCAAAGGCAAAATATATATTCGCTTCTTCTTTTTCTGTTAATGAACGGTTATTTTCCTGGTGCAAACGGTCGATGAAGCGCTTCGTGGATTCAAAAAAGTGTTCCCGAAAAGGCTCCCAGAAGGAAGGGTCCCTGATACTTTTTACCAGAACTGTGCGCCAGAATTGCCTGTGTTCCCAATAGTAATTGGTCATATTTTCAATCAGGTCTTCGACCAGTGTTTCTCTAGGCATATTGGTATACAGATCTACCAGCGTATTGGTTCTGATTTGAAGGTGCTCAAATACCAGGGCCTGGAAAAATTCATCCTTGCTATGAAAGCGGGCATAAAATGCACCAACAGAATAACCAGCTTCCCGGGCTAATTCGGCCACGGAAATTTTCTCCAGGTCTTTTTTTTCCAGCAAGCGAAAGCCGGTAGTAACCAGGGCATCGTAGGTACGGTGACCCCGTTGCTGCTTGATTTTTCTACCCAGGGATTTTTGTGGGAGTTCAGGTTTTTTTGTCATCTAAAGAGAACTTATATTCTGTTTAATGCTTTCCCAGTTCAGTGTCATGAATCGGGAAATTCCTGTACCAGTCGGCAATTAAAGAGAAATTGGCAGGTTATGTCGAATTGAAATCACATTGTAAAGCAAATTAAGGGTTAACATACTGAATATTAGGAAATAAATGTGGAAATTTTACTCCAGGTCCGGTTCCGGAAATTGAGTCAACAGTAAAGGGTGAGCCCGAGTATGAGATTTATCAGGAAAGTAAAACAGAATATCCAAAAATTACCTTGTATTAATAAAAGAGAATTAATATTCTTAAAAACGGCTGTAGGCAGACACTCTGATCAGAGCAGTAAAGTTTAGAGAATTGTCAGCATTTTGCTGTTCCCACAACACACAAGGTGGAGACAATTTGGCAGGAAGACAGAAATACATGGAGGTAGTACTTGCTGTTTAACTGCGACATGACTTGTTTTGCATTGGGTCACGCTAAAGGCCACATTCCCCTGGAGCGCCCGGGAGCTGTAATCAGCTCCCGGGACTCTTTAAACTGCCAGGGTTTTGTTATCTAAGTCTTCCCTGACTATTTTTGCTTGCCAACTTTTACCTATCCTCTTGAAAATTCAGCAAATAGGGTCTAACTTCATACCCTGATTTTCAATTCCCCAGTATTAATCATGACAGAAAGCACTATAACTCAGGGCGACGCCCACCCAGACGCCGGTATCAGTAAAACTATTTTTGGTCATCCCCGTGGACTGGTGATTTTGTTCTTCACGGAAATGTGGGAGCGTTTTTCCTACTACGGCATGCGCGGCCTGCTGATCATTTATCTGACCCAGCATTTCCTGTTTTCCGATGAACGCTCCACCATTATGTATGGGGCCTATACAGCCCTGGTCTATGTCATGACCATAATAGGCGGTTCCCTGGCCGACAAATATCTTGGTTCCAGAAAGGCTGTAACCTTTGGCGCCATTCTTCTGGTCTTGGGCCATTTCGGTATGGCCTTTGAGGGTAATGGTTCCCGGCAGATCATGAGCTACAACAATAGTGAATATCAGTTGACTCTGGATGGACGCGGTGGTGATGCCAACCAGATTCTTATTGCAGACCAGGGTATCTCTGCAATCAGCTTCAGTGAGGGTGCAACCAACTTGTTGATTGCAGATCCTGCAGCAGTTGGACTGCCTGCCACCATTCCTACCGATAGCTACACGCTGCGCATAGAGACAGAAGAGATGTATTTAAATATTCTCTATCTGTCACTGGCGCTAATTATTGCAGGGGTTGGTTTTCTTAAAGCAAATATTTCTACCATTGTTGGTTCTCTTTATGGTTTTGGGGATGCCCGCCGCGATTCCGGGTTCACCATTTTTTATATGGGTATTAATCTGGGTGCCTTTTTATCATCCTGGACCTGCGGAATTTTGGGCATTGTCTATGGCTGGAAATACGGCTTTGGCCTGGCTGGCATTGGCATGTTTGGTGGTCTGATAGTCTTTCTGAAGTATCAACACTGGCTCGAAGGCAAGGCTGAACCGCCGAGCCTGGAAAAGTTAAAAGAAAAAGTAATTGGCCCATTTAATGTTGAACATATGTGTTACATCACCGGGTTAGGCATTATTGCGGTTTCATTGTTACTAGTGATGAATTCCCATCTGGTGCATGAAGGTTATGTCGGATTATTAGGGATTCTGGTTTTCGTTTTCCTGGTTGGTTACGCCTTTGTGCGCTGTCAGGGGGAAGAGCGTGATCGCATGTTGGCCGGTATATATTTTATCCTGGCACAGATTCCCTTCTGGGCTCTTTTTGAACAGGCCGGTTCCTCCCTGAATTTATTCACCGACCGCCTGGTAGATCGCACCATGTTCGGCTGGTCTGTACCAGCACCAGTTTTCCAGTCGCTAAATGCCATGTTCATAGTTATGTTTGCACCACTGTTGGCATGGCTGTGGATATCACTGGATAAACGTAATCTGAATCCCTCAACTCCGGTTAAATTTGCCATGGGTGTGTTCCTCGCAGGGTTGGGCTTTTTATCCCTGGTTGCCGGTATGAAAGTATCGGGTGGTTCCGGCCTGACGGCTGTTTATTTCATCTTCCTGATTTACTGGGTGCATACCATGGGCGAATTAATGGTATCTCCTGTTGGCTTGTCCGCAGTAACCAAACTGGCTCCAGCCCATGCAGTGGGTATGACTATGGGCGCCTGGTTCCTCTATAGCGGTCTTTCCAATTACCTGGCGGGTGTCATTGCATCCACCACGGGAGCAGAGACTATTGGTGGGCAGCTTGCCGATGCCGCAGCGGCGAAAGCCACCTACATTGGGGTATATACCCAGGTTGGTTATATTGCCATGGGGGTAGCCATCGTAATGTTGGTGATTTCTCCTGTGATCAAACGCATGATGCATAATGCGTAAATCTTTCTGCTTTTTAATAGCGAAAGTTTACTGAGCAGCAGCAACAGGTCATTCGTAAATCATCAGGAATTCAAAGAGAGAACAGGGTGCATCTTTAAACTGGCTGCGCGATACTTTGTGGTCATGTTTAATTTACGCATTTATTAATCACTTTCGTAAGCTCTGGATATTAGAAAATTGTTAAAGGAAATTGTTATGCAAAAATACAGGATACTCATGCTGTCCTTCGTTTCAGTACTTCTGGCAGCATGTGGTGGTAGTGAAGAATCAGTAAGCACATCAGAGACTTCATCAGCAGCAGCTACTGCAGCACCAGCGATGACCTCTGCCTACGGCAACGTCGATCAGGACAGGTTGAACAATGCAGCCAGTGAACCGGATCAATGGTTGACCTATGGCGGTACATACGATGAACAGCGATTCAGTTCGCTCGATCAGATCAATACTGACAACGTTGATCAGTTGGATCTGGCCTGGTATTTGGATATCAGGGCCAACCAGGGACAACAGTCCACGCCTTTGTATGTTGATGGCGTTATCTACCTGACAGAATCATGGGGACAGGTCACTGCGATTGATGCCAGCTCCGGAGACAGCCTGTGGCGCTTTGATCCGCAGGTGGCTGGAAATGTGGCGGGTAAAGGTTGTTGCGGTGTGAATAACCGCGGTGCAGCCGTATACGAAGGCAAGGTTTTTGTCACAGCCTATGACGGCCGCATGTTTGCCCTGGATGCAGGTTCCGGTGAAGTGATCTGGGAAACGCAAACAGTGGACGAGGAACTCAACTATACCTCCACCGGTGCAGTGCGTGTTGCCAATGGCAAGGTCTTTATCGGCAACGGTGGTGCAGAATTCCGAACCCGTGGCTACGTGTCGGCATTAGACGCGGAAACCGGAGAAATCATCTGGCGTTTTTACACAGTTCCAGGCAATCCCGAACTGGGTTTTGAAAACGAAGCCATGCGCATGGCCGCAGATACCTGGAATGGCAATTGGTGGGAACTTGGTGGTGGTGGTTCCACCTGGGATGGCATTACCTATGATCAGGAAACCAACCTCCTGTTATTTGGAGTAGGCAATGGCGCTCCCTGGAACCCGCTTGTGCGTAGCCCTGGTGGCGGCGACAACCTGTTCCTTAATTCCATTGTGGCCGTAGATGCAGATACCGGTGAATACGTCTGGCATCACCAGCAGATTCCTTATGAAGAATGGGATTTCGATTCCGTTCAGCAAATCACTATTGCCGATCTTGAAGTGGATGGTGAATTACGTCATGTCGCCATGCAGGCAGCCAAGAGTGGTTACTACTACATGCTCGATGCCTATACCGGCGAGTTATTGCGAGCCAATAATTTTGTTTCTGTGAACTGGACTTCCGGATATGACATGACCACTGGCCGTCCAATTATCAATCCGGCTGCCCAGTACACCCAGCGCGAAGCTGGCACTATCATTCAGCCAGGTCCGGCCGGTGCCCATGGTGCAGCTCCCATGTCTTTCAGTCCGGATACTGGCCTGCTATATATACCCGCTATGGAAAGCAGCATGGCTTTTGCCAATGCGCCTGAAAACATTGAGGGTCGATTCAATCTTGGCATGGAATATTTCGGTCACGACTATGCCTACGATGATCCTGAAAATACTATCGAACGCGGCAGCAGTACACGTCTGGTAGCCTGGGATCCAGTGGCAGCCGAAGAAGTTTGGGCCATAGAAGAAGTTGCAGTAGGCGGGACGCTGTCCACTGCTGGCGGATTACTGGTAAAAGGAAATGGTAATGACCAATCCCTGGCCATTTATAATGCTGAAGATGGCACTGAGCTGAAAGTCTTTGATACGCAAGCCAGAGCTTTCGCTGGTGCCATTACCTATATGCATGAGGGTGAGCAGTACATTGCCCAGGTTGTCGGAGGCCCTTCCCGACAGGGTTACTACGCACCAACCTATGCGCGTCTGCTTGTGTACAAGCTTGGCGGCACTGCACAATTACCGGAAGTTACTGAATTCACCCAACGTCCTTTCGCACCACCAGAAGAAACTGCGGGAGAAGAGTTGATTGCCCGCGGCGGCGATATCTACAGTGAAAACTGTGCCATGTGCCACGATGTAGGCGGTATGGCGCGCAGTTCCTTCCCGGATTTGCGCAGGTCACCAATGCTGCATTCCGCAGAAGGCTTTGACAATGTGGTTCTTGGCGGAGCCCTGGCGGATCGCGGCATGACTTCCTTTGCTGCCATGCTGACAGCGGAAGACACAGAGGCCATCAGGCACTACGTGATTTCTCAGACACATATAGCCATGAATCAACAAAGCCCCTTCGGACCTCCGCCAGACGTTGCCCCAGAAGATATAGACGAGGTTGAAGAGAATTAAAAAAACCGGGCGAAAGCCCGGTTTTTTATTAGTCGCAAGTTTCGGGTCACAAGTCTCAGGTTTCAAGGTCCGACTCGTCAACCTGATTACCTTTTATGTGGATTTGTTTGTAGGTCGGCATAGCGCTGCGCTATGCCGACCTACACTGTTAAAAGCACTAAAATTAATTCAGAAATATTTAACTGCCAAAGAAATCAGTTAAAAAACATCAGGTTGACGAGTCGGACCTTGAAACCTGTGACTTGAGACTTGGTTCCGTCTGTCATATCCTCAGAATCGAACAAAGGAGGCAGATATGATTAATTCAAAAACTGCAGTAAAACTCTTTTTTGGCCTGGTTCTTGGTTCTGTTGCGACTCTTTCTAATGCCCACCATGGCTGGTCCTGGTATGGTAATGAGCCCTTCGAGTTGACGGCAACCGTTGCCGATAAGCATTTTGGTAATCCCCATGACCGGCTCACGCTCAGAGATGCTAATGGTATGGAGTGGGATGTGTTGCTGAGCCCGCCCAGCCGGAGTAGAAGGGCAGGTTTCACTGCAAGTGACGTGGAGGTAGGTGATACTGTTACTGCTTTTGGTCATCGCCGCAGTGAAGGCAATAATTATGAAATGAAAACAGAACGTATTCAGGTAGGCGATAAACTTTATAACCTGTATCCTGATCGTAGCTAGGAATGACGCGTAGCGTCATTCCACGGGACAGAGCTACAGCTCTGTCCCTGTGTTACCCATCCTGAAATTCTTTATGTGAATAGTCATTAAACCCGTCGCTTCAATTGGGTGGGACGAAAGAGTTATCATCCATAACATTCCAGCAACAGGCTGAATGAATACACAGGATATTATTATGGAAATTTCAACAATCATTATTCTGGTTATTATTGGTGTTCTGATCTTCTGGATCGTGGGCATCTATAACCGACTGGTGACGCTGAAAAATCGCTACCAGAACGCCTTCTCCCAGATCGAAGTACAACTGAAAAGACGTTACGACCTGATCCCCAACCTGGTTGAAACCGCAAAGGGCTATATAAAGCACGAGCGTGAAACCCTGGAAGCGGTGATCGCTGCCCGTAACCAGGCCTTGAGCGGATTGGAAAAAGCCTCGGCCGATCCCGGCAGCCCCTCAGCTATGCTGGATCTGGGTAAGGCGGAAGGTATGTTGGCAGGTGCAATGGGTAAATTGAATGTGGTGGTGGAAGCCTATCCTGATCTGAAGGCAAACCAGAATATGATGCAGTTGTCGGAAGAGTTGACCAGTACAGAAAACAAAGTGGCTTTTTCACGACAGGCATTTAACGATGCGGTAACTGAATACAACACCTACAAGCAGACTTTCCCACCTGTGGTGTTTGCTGGTGCCTTTGGTCATGCCGGTGATGCTGGTTTGCTGGAATTTGAAGATAGCGAGGCTATGCAGGCAGCCCCGAAAATATCTTTTTAACGGGTGGTCTCTTTATTATCAAAACGCATTTGCAGCGGTACGGTGCGCTGTACCCTGAATTGCAATTGAATGACTGAATTATTTTTTGCACTTCTGTTAGTTTAATCTCACCATGAATTTTTTCGCTCACCAGGAACAGGCCAGAAGCCAGACGCGTATGCTGGTCTTCCTGTTTATGGCGGCAGTTCTCACCCTGATCGTTATCACTTCCTTCCTGGTAATTGGCGTATTGTTTTATGCCGAAAGCCAGGAGCTTGGCATGACAACTGAATTTCTGTCATCAAAAGTATTTCTCGTGGTAAGCCTTGTTGTTCTGGTGATCGTTGGCATCGGATCACTGTTTCGCATGGGACAGTTGCGCGGTGGCGGTAAGGCGGTGGCTGAGTCCATGGGTGGGCGCTTGCTCAATACCAATACCCGCGATGCCGATGAAAGAAAAATCCTGAATGTGGTTGAAGAAATGGCCATAGCCTCGGGTACGCCAGTTCCATCGGTCTACCTGATGGAAGAAGAAGGTATCAATGCCTTTGCCGCCGGGTATAAACCTCGCGATGCCGTGATAGGGGTTACCCGTGGCTGTATCAGGGAGCTTAGCCGGGATGAATTGCAGGGTGTGGTAGCTCATGAATTCAGTCATATTTTCAACGGTGACATGCGTTTGAATATCCGGTTGATGGGACTCCTTTACGGCATCATGGTTCTCGGTTTTATTGGTTACCATATCTTGCGCGGGGGGCGATACAGGGTAGGGGGATCCAGATCAGGCAAGAATGGCGGTGGTGCCATTTTGTTTCTGGGGTTGGGCCTGATGGTCATTGGTTATAGCGGCACTTTCTTTGGCAATCTGATCAAGTCAGCCGTCAGCCGGCAAAGGGAATATCTTGCCGATGCTTCAGCCGTGCAATTTACGCGCAATCCTGATGGCATAAGTGGCGCCCTTAAAAAAATCGGCGGTTCTGTTCACGGTTCGGTCATTGAAAAAAATGATGTCTCTGAAATCAGTCACATGCTTTTTTGTGACGGATTGAAAAAAGGCTTTTCCAGCCTTTTTGCCACGCATCCCCCCCTTACAGACCGAATCCAGCGTATTGACCCTCACTGGCAGGGTAAATTTACTCCCCCGTCAGCTGTGGACAAGGAAAGTCATGCAAGTACTGCGCAGGCGGCCAGCGTTACTGGCAAATCTGCAGATGGCAGTGCCCTGTCCAATATCGGCAATCCCAATGCAGAAAACATCATCCAGGCTGCAGTAATCCTTGCGGGTATACCAGCGGTGATTAAAGAGGAAGCGCACAACTCCATGAGTTCCTCTCTGCTAATTTACAGTTTGTTAATTTCCCTTTCCGATAGGGAAACGGCAGAAAAACAGAAACAGATTCTGAAGGAACAACTGGACGACAATAATTGGGGGGTTTTCGAGAAAATCATGACAAAAATCAGCTCGGTTTCCAGAGAGGATTATTTGTCACTCATTGATTTATCCATGCCGAGTCTCAAGCAGCTATCACGTGTTCAGTACCGTGCTTTCATCAGTGTGCTTGGACATTTGATTCTGGTAGATGAAGAAGTCTCCTTGTTTGAATGGTGTCTGTTCAAAATACTGCGTTATAACCTGGATGATAGACCCGACCGCAGGATGAAATCCCATGCCTTAAAGTCGCTGCATAAAGAGTGTGAAGTGTTGTTATCAGTGCTGGCTTTTGCCGGCCAACAGGAAGAGCAAGCCGCCGAAGCAGCCTTTATGGCGGCTAAAAAGTTTCTTGAATTGAACATGGGCATGCAATACCGGCACAAACTTGGCGCGAATACGGGATCACTGGAAAAAGCCCTGGATAAACTAAATAATCTCAAGCCATTGGAAAAACCCAAGCTGCTGAAAGCCATGGTGAGATGTATCAATGCTGATGGGAAAGTTACGGCAGAAGAAAGCGAATTGCTCAGGGCGGTTGGCAGCCTGCTGGATTGTCCAATACCGCCGCTGTTACCGGAACAACGCTTTATCTGAAAATTGATCAGGAATCAGCAGGTAATATTGCCGTGTCAAAACCATCAAGGCTAAGACTGTTTTGCTCTTTCCAGTAGTCCCTGATACCTTCCTCGCCCTTTTTCTCCGACCAGGTGTCCAGCGATCCTCTTTCCCCGACAAAATTCATCAGCGGAACTGCAAAGCCGCAAGATGTTTGTACCAGGTCAATGTCCATGACAAAAAACTGGCGGGTCCCGGTATGTGCAGAAAATAAATCCAGACACTTATGCCAGTCCTTGTCCCTGGGATGAATGGCGCAGGCTGTTCCATACAGGCGCAGGATCAGGGGTTTTTTGTCAAAGGCGCAGAACATGATGGTCATGCGCTTGTTTTCGAGCAGGTGCGCAGCAGTTTCATTGCCACTACCGGTCAGGTTGCGCCAGACCAGCTGCCTGTTTGAGAGAATCCTGAGGCTGTCTGTACCTTTGGGAGAGACATTGACTCTTCCCTCTGAGCGGGCAGTACCAGTGAAAAAAAGTGATTGGCGTTCGATGAAGTTAATCAGGCCGTCGGACAATTCCGGGTATTGTTCCGCCATAGCAATAAGTCCACAAAATTTTCAGAGTTCAGGAATGGATGTTTCTAAAGGGTGGGGCTGAGTCATGCTGGCATTCCAGCCAGGCCAAATTGCCTAGCCAGCCATAGACATGTAGAAAATCACGCAATAGATGATTTTAAAAATCATGTGCCCAAGCTGGTCCTGATGCAAAGTGATCCATTTTTCACTTTTACAGAAATCAATCAGGGCATGACTGAAAAATTCCAGGATAGCGAAGAAGTAATTTCCGGTAATCAGGATGACGATACCGGCATGGGTCATGGCATGGGCTGACAGCCAGTAATACCACTGCGGAAACTCGTCACCGTATTGCTCGCGCAAGTTACTGTGGCGGCTTTTGCCTGAGGCCATTGGTCCGGGTTGCAGGACATAATCACCTACACAATGCCCGATGATCAGTTGGAACAAAAGGATGAATACTTCCATCAGGGTCAGTCCAATATTTGAAATTACAAAAGTTTCTTAATAATAATCAATCCGTTACAGCTGCATTATTCACCCTAAATTTGCCAGATACAATGCCATTATGAAAATCGGGAGTTTTTCACATGTTCAGGGAATGTTCATTTACTGCTTGTTATGGTTTAGCCAACGTCCATTAGAGAGTCCAGGCCATGAGCAGATCAGGCGACCTTATTGAAAAAAAAGCTGAAAAAAAAGCTGAAAAGAAAGCTGCAAAAAAAGCTGAAAAAAATGCCGGGAAAATGCTGTTTTCCACCGGGTTTCTAGCCTGTGTTATCAGTCTGCCTGCGCAGGCACAAAGCTCCTATCATGAAGCACAAGTACTTGAATCTACAGCAATTTATCGTGTTATCGAGACTTCGGTTCCCACCCGCCAGTGCTGGGAAGAAGAAGTTGTCAGGTCCAGTAGTCGTCACCATTACCGCTCCCATACTCCGGGTCTCCTTGGGGCGGTAATTGGTGGCGCAATTGGACATTCGCTGGGGCACCACAAGAACAGCCAGAATGTAGGCACTATTGTCGGGGCCATGTTGGGCAGCTCAATAGCCCGGGATATTAGCGAGTCCAGTAATTCCCCGGTTGTTCGCCTGGATACTGTGGAGCGCTGCGAGACAGTTCACAGCTACCGCCAGGAGGAAAAATTAGTTGGTTATGATGTGCTGTATCGCTACAATGGCGAGGATTACAAGGTGAGAATGCCTGATGAACCTGGCTCAACCGTACGTGTCAGAGTCAGTGTAGAACCAGTTATTTAACTGTGTTTTTAGATGATAAGTTGGATGTAAATAGCTGTACCAGATTCGAGAAATTGAATATTTGCGAGTTCCCATTGAAGCGTATTGTGAAGCCAATAATTTTCAGCCTGTTGATGGCCTTTGCATTCCTGTCCTTCGTGTCCCTGGGTGCTGAAAACCTGGGCTTTGAAGAAAGTGTTGAAAGCAGGGCTCAACGCGCTACCCTCCAGGAAAATGGTGTCAAGAATCTCGCGCCCCAACCCCGTATTACTCGTCGTCAGGCAACCAATATAGCCGGTGACCGTTATGAAGGTCGTGTCCTTGGTATCGTACTGGATAATTCCAGCAACAATTATCGAGTACGGATGGATCAGGACGGCACCGTATTCAACGTATTCGTTAATGCCACTTCCGGTGATGTAAGCACTTCATCGGATTAATTTCTTTCCTAACTTCTGAAAATTCCCCATGCGTCTGTTGATCGTTGAAGATGAAGACCTGCTCAGGGCTCAACTTGTCAAAGCCCTGGAAGATGCCGACTATGTCGTCGATTCTTCAGGTGACGGTGAAACTGGTTTATACCAGGCCCGTGAATACGATTATGATGCCGCGATTATTGACCTGGGCCTGCCCAAGCTCAATGGCATAGATCTGATCAAGGCTATCCGCGACGAGGGTATGTCTTTTCCCATACTAATTCTTACTGCCCGCGACAACTGGACTGACAAAGTGGAAGGTCTGGATTCCGGGGCTGATGATTACGTGGTCAAGCCTTTCCAGATCGAGGAAATCAAGGCCAGGCTCAATGCCCTGTTGCGTCGTGCAGCAGGTTTTTCCAAACCCTCGCTGGATTTTGCCGGTTTGAGCCTGGATACCACGGCCAAACGCCTGACAGTTAATGGTGGTGAAGTAGAACTGACTGCCTACGAATACAAGTTACTGGAATACCTCATGATGCATCCTGGCAAGGTGGTATCCAAGACAGAATTGACAGAGCATCTCTATGATCAGGATTACGACCGGGACAGCAACGTACTGGAAGTTTTTATCCGCCGCTTGCGTCAGAAACTGGACCCTGATGAAAGTCTGAAACCTATCGATACCATCCGCGGCCAGGGCTACCGCTTCAATGTCCCTGCCAATCACGCCTGAAAATCGCTTTTCATTACAAACGCGCCTGGTCCTGGCGTTTGGCATCCTGTTGATTCTCTTTCTTGGCTTGGCCGGTTTTGTTCTGGATCGGGCCTTCAAGGAAAGTGTGGCCGCTGCTGTTGAGGAAAGACTGCAATTGCAGGTGTATGCCTTGCTTGGTGTGGCCGAACCTGATGATGAGGGATTTTTCCTGCCCGATCTTGAAGAAGCCCGCTTCGCGCAGATTAACTCGGGGCTCTATGGTTTCATCCTGGACACTGCGGGTAATGAAGTCTGGCGCAGTCCCTCTGCTCTGGACCTGAATCTTGATCAGGCCAGTTTCATGCATCAACAGGTTTCACCGGGCCAGACCCAGTTTGGTGCTATGGATGCCCCGGATCAGGGCAGGTTGTCGTTCGCCAGTTATGGCACGTACTGGTCATCCCTGGATGAAGAATTCACATTTGTAGTGATGGAGTCTGTTGATCCGACCACGGCAGAAATCAGGGAATTTCAATCCAATCTGTATCTGTGGTTTGGTGGTCTGGCCGTATTGCTGTCCATAGCACAACTGTTACTGCTGCGTTGGGGCATGAAGCCTCTGCAACAGTTGGCCACAGAAGTCTCCAGTATTGAAGCTGGTGACAAGGACCAGCTGGAACATGACTATCCACCGGAATTGCAGACCGTCAGCAAGAACCTGAACCTGCTGATTAAAAGCGAACGCGAAAGGCAAAGCCGTTACCGCACCACGCTTGGTGATCTCGCCCACAGTCTGAAAACGCCCCTGGCGGTTATTGCCGGCCTGATTCATCAGGGCCGCCAGCATACCTTTGAGCATGATGAAGCGCGTCCCGGGCGGCTTGATGAACTGGAAGAGCAGATGGAAAGAATGAACCAGATTGTGTCCTATCAGTTAAAAAGGGCAACCCGTTCAGAAAAATCCCGCTATCTGGGTGTCCCGGTTAAAGTGCTGCCGGTATTTGAAAAAGTCATCAAGGCCCTGGATAAAGTCTACCGTGAAAAAAATGTCACCCTGTTACGAAACCTTGAAGCAGAGGCTGTATTCCGTGGTGAAGAAAGTGACTTGATGGAATTGGCCGGCAATCTTCTGGATAACGCCTATAAATTTTGCCATAGCCAGATTCGTGTTTTTGTCAGCCAAAGAGGGGAAGCCCTGCATATTGAAATCGAGGATGACGGCATAGGCATTGCCAAGAAGGACAGGGAATGGGTGCTACAGCGGGGCGCTCGTGGCGATACCATCAACAGCGGGCAGGGTATTGGTCTTGCCGTTTCCGTGGATATTGTCAGCAGCTACAACGGGGAAATCAGTGTGGATACCAGTGAGTTGGGCGGTGCCTGCATTCGCGTAACACTTTAGGGGACAGTGACTTTAATTATTTTAAAGATACTGTAAGTAAGTACTCTGGTAGATAATAATTAAAGTCACTGTCCCCATGAACAGGCGGTGTCGGGTAACTGCACCCGGTTTTCTCTGCCACGACTGTCATAACTGCGTTCAAAACAATTGCCTTGTAAATCCTTGAGCAAATTACGTCCGGCTGTTCCTGAATTCCTTGAGCCAGATGCTGATCGGTAAGTGGTTGTACTAACACTTGAACGACTAACAACAGGAACAGAATACGGAGAAGATTCTTTCACATACACCACCGTGGGTTGGCTGGTGATAATTCGGGTGTGGGTGTTAATCACAGGATAGGGTGTGAAGTGATTCCAGGCGTTGTTGTATTGCAGGTTGGAGCCAATCCCTGATCGGTAAGGAGCATTGCCAAAGTTCAGGTTCACTGACCAGCTATCCCTGTTCATGATTCGATGGTTTACAGGGTAGTTATTGGTGCGATAATTGTTCATTCGATAATTGCTGCTTCGAAAGTTGTTACTTCTAAAATAATTGTTTGGGCGCTGGTTCTGGACAAAGCGGTTGAATTGATTGGGATAAAAGCTGTTGTTGCGGCTGTTAGAGGCCCTGTACCTGGTATTTATATAGTTAGAAAAGCCGTAGTTTGAAGAAAGAGTATTTTGAGACCACTTGCCCGGCGTTGAGAAAGCATGATTTCTGTTGGAGTTGCGCTGATCTGCAAGCGCCACGCTGCTGGATGTGATGGCTGTAATGGATATGATGAACAGGGCGATAAGCGCCGAAACTGGCAAGGAATCCAGCTTTTGAATCAACTTCATGGGCTAAGTCCTTCTTCTATATGTTTACTGTCCCAGTCTAAGAAGAACTTCCTGAATCAATGCTGAATAGTTGTTTTTGCCAACAGCACTGCAGCGCCCGCAAACCAGAGCTGCAGTAAAAGTGCCAGATTCCATTCGAAGGCATCTTCCATGGCGTCATATACGTCGCCCAGTTGGGCATCCAGCACCAGGCTGGCAATACCGACCAGCAACAGAAGGCTAAGCAGACCAAGCAGGGCTCTATGCCATGCAAGCATAGCTGCATCTCCGCTAAGCCTGGCTACTTGTCCAAAAAGCTGTGTGCAAAGTAACTGGGACAGAAAGGTGAAAGCAAAAGACAGGGTGACGCCTATACGCCGTAGGCGTTGGAAGCTATCTCCTTCCACCCCCAGGGCAAGCGTGTAAAGCAGCAGGAAAAAACCAGCCAGGCAGCCCAGGGTAAACATGCTGTTAATTCTGTGCCGCGATTTTTCTGCCAGGGCTAACATCAACCAACGCCGGATATGCCACCATAAAAACCCCATGAGAAAGGCGGAAGGCAGCATGCCAAGTTTGAACAGTGCTTTTTCTGGCATCTGGCGCCCGGTAGCGCTGATGGAAGTGCAGGAATCCCAGTAGGGCATGCACCAGTCAACATGACCTTGACTGGCAGCAAGAAAAAAACTGCTATGGACTGACAAGAATGGCAACAAGGCAGCCGTCCAAAAAAGAAGTGCCAGTGACCTTGCCCGGGGCTGTAAATGTGATTTCATTTTTATCTTTCGTAATTAAAATATTTTATCAATAAAATTAAATATATTTAATATGTTAATTTTAATTATTATATTAATAAATATATTTAACTTATTGAAATATATAAGAAATAATTGTGATTTTTTACTTAATTTTGTTGACTGCAATCTATTAAATGCATTTAATAAATATCGGGGAGATGTGGCAAGAAAACTTGGTTTTTCTGGTTTCGTAAATTCTAAAATCATTTCATTCTCGGCTCGGCTTATTTCATTTATCTGCCAGAGTTGTTTGTCTGTTTTCTCCTCTTAAATTCTCATTCAGAGCAATTTAATACTTTTTAAATCAATTAAAGGGGAAACTTATGAAACAGTTTAAAAGGAGTTTCAAATACAGGACTCTGGCACTGTCAATATCTGCCATTGCAGCAGGTATCACAGCAGCGCCTGGTGCCTTTGCCCAGGACGCAGCGGATATCGAAGAAATCACTGTAACTGGTTCGCGTATCCGTGTTACTGATGGTATGGCAGCACCAACACCTGTTACAGCTATTACGCCTGATGAATTAAGCAACTTTGAGCCAGGTGGTACCGTTGCCGAGCAACTGGATGCCTTGCCGCAGTTCTTTGGCACGGCTACGGCACAACGTGGTTCCGGCGCACTATTCAGCACTGCCGGTGGCAGCTTCCTGAACATGCGCAGCCTCGGTGCCAACCGTACCCTGGTCTTACTTGACGGTTCACGTGTGGTACCTGCTGAAAAGCGTGGTTCCGTTAACGTCGATACCTTCCCGAATGCCCTGATCCGTACTGTTGACGTGGTCACCGGTGGTGCTTCCGCCGCGTATGGTGCTGACGCCCTGGGTGGTGTGACCAACTTTGTTATCGACCGTGAGTTCCAGGGTCTGAAAATCGAAACCGGTACCGGTGTCACCGAATGGGGTGACGGTGAACGTTGGAACGCAAGCGTTGCCGGCGGCTTTCAGGTTGGTGACCGCCTCAATATCATTGGTTCTGTTGACGCACTGCATATCAATCAGATCACCCGTGACCCGGAAGATCTGGATTCAGATTACTTCCAGCGTTGGGGACCGGTGCAAAATCCTAACTGGACCAGCGCTACCCAGTCTCCTTCCAATCCACGCTTTATCACGCTGCCCTGGGTACATTCCAACGAGCATTCCCCTTATGGCCTTATCAGAGGTACTGGTGGCGCACTGGATGGCATGAAATTTACTCCGGATGGCACGGATATCACCCCATTTATTGCAGGCGATGTGGTTGGCAGAAACAACCAATCCGGGGGTCCAGAGAGTGTCATTGCCAATAAAGCCTTTGGTGGTGCACCGAGTGGGCAGGAAGTAGTTGGTCGTTCCTTTTTCCTGGGAGCCCAATACCAGTTCACTGATTCAATAACCGGCTTTGCACAAATCATGGCCGGCCGTTCCGAGTCTAATAATGACGGTGGTCAGCGTGGCGGTTACTCACTGCAGGATGGCTGGTATACCACCATCACCCGTGACAATGCCTTCCTGCCTGACAGCGTTGCCGCCATCATGGATGCTGAAGGTCTGGATGAGTTCAGAATGTATAAACTGGGCAGCTTCCTGGATACCCCTGAAATTGGTTCCAACGAAAGAACCCATAACGTGCTGTCCATGAATTCCTGGTCGGTGGGTTTCGATGCGGTATTACCGAATGGTTGGGACCTGCGTGCCAGCTGGCAGTCCGGTGAGTCTGACAAATTGTCTCAGGTCTATGGCAAGATCAGGGTTGACCGCATGTTCCTGGGGATGGACGCCGTACGTCATCCCGACACCGGTGCTATCGTTTGCCGTGTGCAGTTACCTCAATATAGCCCGACTCCAGCTCAACTGGCAGCCTCTCCTTCAGTGCAGGGCCGTGTAAATTCACGTTCCAACACCAAAGCGCAAGAGGGTGATTCCACCGGAACTCCGTTGATGTCCCCTATTGGTCTGGATAATACCGTGCGTGACTGTGTGCCTTACAACGTCATGGGTAATGGCAACATGAGCCAGGCCGCCATTGATTATGCTGGCTCCCTGAAGAAAGGCGTTGGCCACATTGAACAGGACTTTGCTGAAATTCTGGTCACAGGCGAACTCTGGGAAGGCCTGGGTTATGGTCCCCTGTCTCTGGCAGCGGGTGTTACCTATCGTGAACAGTCATTCTCGGATAATGCTCAGCCAGCATCCGTGGATTCACTGGGACCACCCTTGAACGCCCCTGAACTGGGTATTCGTGGTATCCCAACTGCCTATGAAGCCGGCAGCCCTAACCTGCATCAGTTCTCCACAGTGCCTAATATCTCAGGTGAGTACAATGTGTCTGAGTACTTTGCCGAATTGCAGATGCCTTTCTGGGAATCTGATTCCGGTGAGCAGAGACTTGGTGGTAGTGCGGCAGGACGTCGTTCTGACTACAACACCACCGGTTCTATTGACAGCTGGAAAATCGGTCTGGAAGCGCAGATTTATGAAGATTTGAGATTCCGTTTTACCAAGTCACTGGACGTACGTGAGGCGACCTTTGCCGAGCGTTTCGATGCCCAGGGCGGTGGTGGCGAAATCACTGATGACAGGATAGGTGAAACCTACCAGATCACATCGGTGAGTGGTGGTAACCCCAACCTGAGACCAGAGATTGCCAACACCCTGGTGGCGGGTTTTGTGTTCGAGCCTTCATGGGCAAATGGTCTGCGGATCTCTGCCGACTGGTATGAAGTGGACATCTCTGACGCCGTGGCCCAGTTGGGTTTACAGCGCATCGTTGATGAGTGTAACGATGGCAATACCATCTTGTGCGCTAACATTACCATTGACCCGGCTACCGGGTACATTGGTCGTGTTTTCAACTATTACCTGAATGTTGCCCAGTCCTATGTAGAAGGCATCGATCTGGAAGTTCAGTACCGTATGGAACCGAACTTCTTTGACAGCGAGTTCGAATCATTTACGGTTCGCGCCCTTGCCGGGAAACTGCTGACGCGTTCCAATACGCCGCTTGGTGGTGTCCCGACAGAAACTCAGGGTGGTATTGGAACGCCAGAGTTAACGACCAATGTCACTATGAATTACAGCGTTGGGCCATACTCTCTGCAGTTACAGGGTCGTTATATCGACTCTACATTGCTCAGCACCCGAGCGGATCGTTCAGAAGCCTCAGGGTATATCGATGACAACAGTGTTGCATCATCTACCTGGTGGAATGGTCGTCTTGGCTACAATGGTGAAACCAGTTCAGGTTCTACCTACACGATAGCGATGAACGTGCAGAACCTGTTCAACAAGTTGCCGCCAATCCAACCAAGATATAGTTCACGAGGTGGTGCGCAATCGACCAGCTCCAACTATGATACGCTTGGTAGACGTTATGCATTAAGTTTTAACATGACTTTCTAAGTTAAAAGTCAAAACTGCTTGAAACAAAAAAGCGGAACCTGTTACGGGTTCCGCTTTTTTTTTCTCTGTATTCCTGACAGTTATTTAGCCAATTCCTTGTTTCAGGTTCTTGTTTATTGAAGAGTTGTTCAACCGGCTTTTTATCGTGCTTGTATTGCACTGCAACATAATAATATTTCAGTTCCACGGCAGTTACAGGATGGGTCAGAGGTGAATGCCGGACACGCTGGTGCCAGTCCCGTGGAAAATGCGACCTGCGGCTTCAAATTTACTTGACTGGGCAGACCTTCTGGTATGTCATTAAAGGTAAACTGGCACTATGACCAGAACAGTTCAAATTCTATGTATAGTTAATTCTATATATAGTTTAGTAGTCAAATTTCCCAATTTATTCGTATGTGCATTAGCAATGATGACAAACAATAAGGTGACAAAATGACTGATAAAACCGATAAGTCTCGTGACAAGACCGAGAATAGCCCTACTCGCACCGATCGCCGCAGCTTCCTGAAAGGCGCTGCAACAGGCGCCGCCGCCCTGGCTGTTAATCCAGCCGCCAATGCGCAATCTCCTTCTTCCTATCGAGCCACACTGGCAGCCCCCACCTACCAGCAGATTGAGCGGGATACCGGCATGATTACCCCACCCGCTCCTGATCGTACGGTGCTGCGGCCAGGGTCCGATTTAATGGTCCAGGCACTGAAGGACATGGGCATAGAGTTTGTTGCTTCCAACAATGGCTCCAGTTTCGAGGGAATTCAGGAGTCTATTGCCAATTATGGAACACCTCCCAATGTGAACCCTGAATTTATTACCTGCCTGCATGAAGAAACCTCCGTGGATATGGCCAATGGCTATGGCAAAGCAGAAGGCAAACCCATGTGCGCCATGCTGCACGGCACAATCGGTATACAGCATGCTGCCATGGCGATATACCAGGCCTTTTATTCCGGCACGCCCATGCTGATGATAGCTGGACGCGATGATGGTTTTATCCAGGCCCATACAGCTAATGACATGGCGGCCATGGTGCGCCCTTTCACCAAATGGGATGCCCAACCCAAAACCTTGCCCGAATGCCTGGATGCCCTGCATGAGGCTTACAGACAAGCAATGACCCCGCCCACCGGGCCTACACTGGTGGTCATTGATATGGAACTACAGAAAGAAGAAGCCAGGGACATGGTTGTGCCAGCCTTCCAGCCACCGGTCATTGATGGCATTGATGTCATGACCGCCAGGGATATAGCCCAGTCGTTATTGGACGCTGACAATCCTCGTATCACTGTTGGCCAACTTCGCACTCCCGAAGGGATAGAAGCGGCAGTTCAGCTGGCTGAACTGGTCGGCGCCAGCACCAGCACTTCCGCTACCCAGGGACCCATGAGCTTCCCTCAGCGCCATCCTCTATGTGGACCAGGTGCTGACAGCAATTATGATTTTGTTCTGGGACTGGAAGCTGAATCACCAAATATTTCACTGTTCCGGCCCAGCGTTCAGTCCCTGACAGCTTCGCGAGATGATATGGGTGTGGGCTTTGGCGGCCTGCGCACCAATCCACCCGCAACTGGACGAGGAGCACCCAGGCAGCGACCTGGCACCGTGATTGACATCGATGCCCAGGCCAGTATTGGTGTGATTACAGGTGAAGCAATGCGCCTGATTACAGATGCACACAAGCGCCGCATTGACGAGCGTAAACAGAAACATGCTGCAGCCAACCACTCAGCTTATATAGCAGACCTGAAAGAAGCCATTGAGGAAAAGAAAAAGGGCTGGAATTTATCCCCGGTCAGTACGGCGCGTATTTACGCTGAACTGTGGCCCCTTATCATGAATGAAGACTGGTGCCTGGCCTCACCCAGCAACTTTTCCGGCGGACATCACCGTCAGCTCTGGGAACACAATAAGCCCTATAGCTATCTGGGCGGTCAGGGCGCCGCAGGAATGGGCTACGGTGCCGGTGCCTGTGGCGGCGCTGCACTGGCAGCCAGAGGCAGGGACAGAATAGTGGTTAATGTGCAGACCGATGGTGATATGAACTATACGCCTGGTGTGCTTTGGACTGCGGCTCATCACAAACTGCCTATGCTCACCGTAATGCACAATAACCGGGCCTGGCATCAGGAACTGATGTTCATTCAATATCTGGCTGGTGTCAGGGGCCGTGGTACTGATCGTGCGCATATAGGCACCACGTTGCGGGATCCATTCATTGATTATGCCAAGATGGCGGAAGCCTATGGCATGGCTGGTGAAGGACCCATTGAGGATCCAGCCTTGCTGTCAGCCGCCTTGAAACGGGGTGTGGAATCTGTCAAAGAAGGTGAACCCTATATGATTGATGTCGTTACCCAACCCAGGTAGGAGAATACCAATGAATAGCCTGAATAAATTAGCTGCTTTCGCCTTACTCCTTCCTGCGACGCTGGTATCAGCTCAACAAATGGGACCAGTAGAGGGGGATGCCGAAAGCGGGGCCTTGCTGTTTTACCAACACGGTTGTTATGAATGTCATGGCTTCAGTGGCTATGGCCGCCAGGACCTGAACAATACAGGCAGTCCAATTCTATTGAACGAGCAGATATTCAGTGCCTATTTGCGTGGCAGGCAAGATGTAGCCCCTCTCTTTCCTTCCACCAATATGCCTAATTATCCAGCTAATGCGGTGAGTGACGATCAGGTTAGTGATATTTATGCCTATATCCGTTCAATGCCTGAAAACCTTCCAGAGTTGGATGACGCGCCAACTTTGCAAGCCATATTGGAATCTGCCGAAAGACCTTACACCCCCTGAAAAGGGGGTGGCCGGGAAAATAATCCCGGGAATAAAATCGCAGGTATACGGTCATTTCAGAGTAGGTTTGTAGCAGGTTAGTCAACAATCCTTGATAATTGTCAACAACCACCCTCAGGAACTCTGCTATTTCTACGCTGCACTGATATCAAATTTGTCATGAAAAGTTACATTACTCTCAATTCCAACAATCCAGGCACTGGGATCATGCCCTGGTTTGGTCTGGTTTTTTCACTCATCATTATCGTATCTCCGCTTTTAGCACCAGGTGCGAATGCCCAGCCCAATATACTATCCACCAGAATTCTGTTTGAGCCCAGGCCAATACCTGAAACTGAAGACCAGGCACTGCCTCTGGTGTCATTTAATAACGCCACTGACCAACCACCGATTGCAAGTGCAAGTGGTACCCCGCGCTTAACGGCAGCAGAAAGAAGAGAACGGGAAGATGCCATCGCGGCTTATGTAGTGGCTGTCGGTGATGAGGAATCAGAAGAAGGCCCTTATTCCCCTCAATTACCCCAGGATCTCATGAGCGCCGGGCTGTTAGCTCAACAGATACCGGATCATGACAGGGCCCTGGATTTTTTTAACAGGGCCCAGTCTGTTACGCGCATTAATGAAGGGCTGGAATCCCTTGTCCAGGTACCAATCATGAAAGCCATGATTGAAAGCCATATAGCATTGAATCAGGAAAGTGAGGCAGACAAAATCCAGGAAAACATTCTGTACCTGGCCAGGCAAGCTTACGGAGAAAGGGGTATCGAGGTCATCCCGGCCATGCTGGACTATGGCATCTGGCATATGGACGCCTTTCTGGAACGCTCCAATATCTTAATAAATGTCAGTCGTATGAATGTTGCACAATTCATGAATGACCCTAATAACTATATCCAGCAAGGCAACAATCTCAGGGACACTCCCCTGTTTAATTTATACACGGCACAGCAAACCTTTTTAAAATCGATTGATGTATTAATTAAAAACCAACAATTTTCCCATCCACGCATTCTTGACCTGGAAAGAATGCTGTTAAAAAGTTATTTCCTGAGCATTCATCGGGAAAACATTCTTTATGAGCCAGATTTTTATCTGACTCGCAAAAAAACCAAGACCGGCTCCAGGCTTAATACCAATTCTATTGAATTACTGGAATCGGAAGAATACAAACAGGGCAATGCCTCTCATGAACGATCCCTTGCCTATATTTTAAGTAACCCGGAAAGAACTCCAGGAATGATTGCCAAAGCCATGTTGGAAGCAGCTGACTGGCATATGCTTTTTGAGCGCAAGGTTAAAGGCTCCAGGGACTACCAGGCTGTTTATGATTATTTTAGTGAATACCCGGAATTGGAAGCTGAAGTATCCGAGCTGTTGTATCCAGAATATCCGGTAATTCTTCCGGTTTACCTGCCACCGCCCAATAGCCGTGAGAAACTTGATATCAGTCCTGACGAAGAGGTCAGTTATTTTGGCTATTTTGATGTGTCCTACAGAATTGATAAGTATGGGAAAGCCAGGAGAATAAAAATTCTTGACGAGGGTGGTGAAGTGACACGCAATATGGAAATCAGGTTGAACCAGTATCTGCAAAAAGTTTTATTCCGCCCCTTGTTTCGCGAAGGCAAACCCTACACTGATGAACTCACCTTTCGTTACTACGTGGGTGTTTGAATTTTATTCAGTAGTTTTCAGTCTCTCTTAAAAAGCCATTTTTGTGTCAGGGACCCTCTGATTAAATACAAGCAACATCAAGAGTAGTTAAGCGCATGCATGAATCAGCATCCGGCCTGGATAAAGACCGCCTTGCCCATCTCAAATCTGTCATTGAACAAGATATCAATCAGGATAAATATTTCGGTGCAGTTATTGCCGTCGCCCGTCATGGCGAACTGGGTATGTTGGAGGCTATCGGCTGGGGTGACCAGGAGCACCAGGTTCCCCTGCAAAAAGATTCCGTATTCTCCCTGTTTTCACTGACCAAGGCTTTTACCAATACCCTGGTATTTCGGGCCATTGAATTGGGCCAGTTTTCCCTGCTGACCCGTGTTTGCGAAGTTATTCCCGAGTTCAGCGGGCATGACCGCGATGGGATTAACTTCTACCACCTGCTGACCCATTCCTCCGGATTACCCCCGGTCTGGATTCCCATGGAAGGCATGTACATCGACAAGCTGGATGACATTATCGAGGCCATTTGCGACAACATCCATCCCTTGCAGCCACCTGGTGAGCTGATCCACTATTCTCCCCTGGTACACCATGCCCTGATGGGTGAGGCTGTACGCCGCTGTGATCCCCAGGGCCGCAGTTATCGGGAACTGCTCCAGGATGAAGTCCTGACCCCCCTGGGGATGAAAGACACCTCCATAGGCGTACGTAAGGACCTCAAGGATCGACATATATTTCCCGATTTCCGTGGTAAACCGCCGCAGGAGCATCTGGGTAGCAGCGATCTTGGCCCCCAGGGTGCTTTTGCCGAGGAAGATGCTGAAATGCCCTGGGTCGGTGCTGTCTCCACCGTACCGGATTTATTCCGTTTCGCGGAGATGTTCCGCCAGGGCGGGACTTTGGACGACAACAGAATTATTTCTCCTGCCATGATCGAGCTGGCCACCACCAACTGGACTGGTGACAAACCCAACGAACTATACAAGAGCATCGCCATCAAACATGGCTGGGAACCCTATCCCGCCTATATAGGATTGGGATTTGGTTTACGTGGAGAACAGGTCTGCCCTTCCATTTATGGCGGCACGCTCTCCAGTCCAGGCACTTTTGGCAACTATGGTGCTGGCAGCACCCTGATCTGGGTAGACCCGGAGTGGGATATAAGCTTTGCCTGCCTGACGGCTGGTGTGATGCATCCGGCTTTAAATATTGAACGCTTTCAGCGCATCAATGACATTGTGATGTCGGCAGCAAATTAGTCACAAGGTACAAGTCACAAGGTACAAGGTACGACTATTCAACCAAAGGTTTTTATAAATCTGGTTAACTGGACTCTAACCCTTACTAACCCTCAATAAAGTTGATTAGGTTAACGAGTTGTACCTTGTGACTTGTAACTTGTAACTTGTAACTTGTGACTGCCCAAAGGGCTATGCTTGTCACTATGGCTCGGTGAGCCATGCAACCAGCAACCTAATCTGCATATCATCAAGCTTTTCACTAAAGGAAGGCATATAACCTAACCGGCCTTCTCTAATGGTTTCCCTGATAGAGGGAAGATCCCCACCGTAAAGCCAGTCATCATCTGTCAGGTCAGGTGCCCCTAATAGAATGTTGCCCGTGCCTTGTTGGGTATGGCAGGCTGCGCAAACCTGGTTGAACTGGGCCTGGCCCGGATGTCCTTCAGTTTCCGCCGCACCGAGCAATAGTACGTAGTCCGCTACATTGGCGATCCCTTCCTGGCCTAACAAGGCGTCCCAACTGGTCATCACACCGTTGCGTCCTGCGCGTAAGGTTTGTTCGATGTTCTCGGGAGAACCTCCCCACTGCCAGATATCGTCACGCAGGTTGGGGAAAAGGTTGGCCTGCCCCTGGGCCTCGTAGCCATGGCAAGCGCTGCAGTTTTGTACAAACAAATCAGCAGCACTGTTCATCAATGCACTATCAGCCTGGATTTCCGCTAGCGGCATGGCCGCAATTTCAGCCCGTCTCTCGGAAAATTCATCGTTAAAATCATCCAGTCGTTCTTCCAGCCTGCCGCCCTGGGACCATTGAAATGCGCCTTTAAAAGATCCCATGCCGGGATAAAGCATCAGGTAAAAAACGGAAAACACCATCATGGTGAATATCAGCCAGAACCACCAGAACGGCGCCGGGTTCATTCCTTCTTTCAGGTTTTCATCCCAGATCGTTTCTTCCACTTCATCAGGATCAGGCGCTGTTGCGGTATACACACTGATTACCAGCCAGGCCAGACCAATAAAGCTGATCAACGTGACAAGAATGATCCAGCCACTCCAGAAATCATTAGGCATATCAGCCATGAGGGACACCTGCTACTTTTTTATTTTTCTCTGCTTTCTTTCCGGCAATTAAATCTGATTCGTAGACTTCATCCTGCAATGGAATTTGCGCAGTACTATCAATCTCACTGTCTGAAGACACCATAAAAACCCAAATCACCAGCAATACCATGAACAACATGACCAGCAAATCACCTGCGAATATAAAAAATGTCATCTGTATTCCTCCGCCAGGCCAGTGCCCAGGATCTGCAGATAACTGATCAGGGCATACAACTGACTGAGACCCTCCAGCTGACCTGGGGCTGCCTCAATGGCTTCTTCACTGTAGGGGTGACCAAGCGTCTTCAAGGCGCGCATTTTTGACTGGATATTGCCAAGGTCTAGTGCCTCCCATTCAGCAAGCCAGGGATAGGCAGGCATGATGGAATTATTGACAACACTGCGTGGATCAATCAGGTGTGCCTCGTGCCAGGCATTTGAATATTTTCCACCAATTCGATGCAGGTCGGGGCCGGTTCGTTTTGAGCCCCAGAGAAAGGGTCTGTCATAAACAAATTCATCGGCCCGGGAATAAGGCCCATAACGTTCTACCTCTGCCAGTAGTGGCCGAATTTGTTGCGAATGACAAACGTGACAGCCTTCCTTTATGTAGACATCCCTGCCAGTGAGCTCCACGGCAGTATACAAATGACTATTTTCCGTAGCCGTGGAGAGGGATTCCTGAAAAATACTGGGCAGGACCTGTACCAGGCCACCAATGGAGGATACAAACAGGATGCCGAAAATCAGCAGGCCCATGTTCTTTTCCAGCTTTCGATGCAAGGTTACGCCATGATATTTCATGCTGGCACTCCTCCTTTACCGGCTGCAGGCTCTACACCCATCACCGCATTGGGATTGTGCGCTGTGCCCCTGATCTCATCGAGTACTTCCGGTGGACTCACCTGAACAGTATTTCTGCCGTACATGGTTCTCAGCAAGTTGTAAGCCATCAGGATGGTACCGGTAAGAAAAACCAGGCCACCGAGGAGGCGCAGACCATAATAAGGCACCATGCTGGCCATAACATCGGTGAAGCTGTAGCTGAGCTCGCCAATTTCATCAATGCTTAACCAGAACAGGCCCTGTGAAACACCCGCTCCCCACATGGAAATGATGTAGAGCATGGTGCCGGCAAGCGCCAGCCAGAAATGAATATTAGCCAGACGGATACTGTAGAGTTCTGTACCCATCATGCGCGGCACCATGAAATAAAAGGTGCCGTAAGTAATCATGGCGTTCCAGCCAAGCGCACCGGAATGCACATGTCCGATGGTCCAGTCAGTGAAGTGACTGACCACGTTAACACTGCGTATGGCCATCATGGGTCCTTCAAACGTGGCCAGCCCATAGAAGGCCAGAGCCAGAACGATAAATTTCAGGGCGGGATCCACAGTCAGTTTTCGCCATGCCTTGCTCACCGTCATGATGCCGTTAATCATGGTAGCCCAGGAGGGTGCTAACAGAATCAGACTCATGACCATCCCCAGGGACTGCACCCATTCGGGAATGGAGTTGTAATGCAAGTGATGGGGTCCTGCCCAGATATAGGTATAGGTGAAGGCCCAAAAAGACACCACGGAAAGCCGGTAACTCCAGATGGGCTGGTTAGCCTGTTTGGGCAGAAAATAATACAGCATGCCCAGAAAGCCCCCGGTCAACAAAAAACCAACGGCATTGTGTCCATACCACCATTGCACGATGGCATCCTGGGCACCGGCATAGATGGAATAGGATTTATTTATGCTGACAGGAATAGCCAGGTTGTTGACGATGTGCAACATGGCAATAACGATAATCAGGCCACCATAAAACCAGTTGGACACATAAATATTCTGAATGCGCCGAGTGGCAATCGTGCCAAAGAACACCACGGCAAAACACACCCAAATTATGGTGATGGCGATATCAAAAGGCCATTCCAGTTCGGCATATTCTTTCGATGAGGTCCAGCCAGCCAGTAATGACAATCCGCCTGTGAGCACCACAACCTGCCAACCGTAGCATACGATCCAGGCCAGGCGAGGCATATACAACGGCACGTTACTGGTGCGCTGGACACTATAGAATGCGGTGGCCATCAATGCCGAAACACCAAAGCCAAATATAATGCCGTTGGTATGCAAGGGGCGCAGACGGCCAAAAGACAACCAGAACTGGCCAAAATCCAGGCCAGGCCAGATCAGTTCAGCTGCCAGCCACACACCAACAAGCATCCCCAGCACTGCCCAAATTATGGAAAACTGGACCAGCCGCTTGACGACGCCGTCGTGGTAAACCTCTCGATTAGTCATGTTTGAACGGGTTCTCTATTATTGAAAAAACTACACGCCAACTGAAGGACCAATCCCATAAGTCCATAGCCCTGCTGATATTCCCAGCAGGCTGACAAAGGCCACCAACAGCCAGGCAACAATTGATGAAGACATCAACATGCCCCGCTCAGGCGGGATATGCATCACCACGGGCAAGCCGCGGTACAGCAGGTTCATGGACCAGATTACAGCTGGAATCATCACCAGAACATTGATAAAGACCTGAGGATATAAATGCGCAATGCTGGCGATAGACAAAGGTGCTACGACCACAGTGATCATGGCCCCTATTGCTTCAAGGTCAGCCTTGGCGCCGTAGGTAAGTGCCATCCAGCTGGCCAGCAGTACTGTGGAAATGTAGCCAAAAGCCAGCGCGATGGCATAAAAGAAACTGATAATGATCCTGCCCGTAGTATCAAAATACATGGGGTCTGCCGAGCCCAGTCGCCAGCCAAATACAGTAGATCCTACCCAGGCGAAAACGGGGGGCAGGATGATGAGTAGAAAAGTTAGCCGGTGAATAGCATGGATCGCCAGTTCATCGCCTTCCGCGATTTCCTGGAACACAGTGCCAGGCATAATGAGAGTTTTTAAAAACAAATTACAACTCGTTGCTCAGATGGCCTGAATTTTGATGGTGCAATTATAAGGATGAAGTACTAAATTGACTTGATAAAAATCAACCGTCATTAGAATTAAACAAACTGTTTCTCAAATGACTAATCCGTATATGAATCAGCCTGATATAAGCATTTTGAAATAAAAAGATCAGAGCTATTAGTCCGGGACGGGCAAACCTGCCCAGCCGAATATTTCTGCCATAACCGCCGCAACAGTTTCCGGGCGATCTTCCCCGGGCAGGTCATTGTTTACATCATAGCCCGCCAGCTCAAGGCTGTAGGAAAGGTTGCGATAGGAAGGCCGGAATTTTTGCATAAGCTCAACCGGAAAGCTGACAGGCTGACCCGGAATAGCCGGGACAAACTCATCACGCCGGTAAATAGCACCGAAACTCATCAAGCCCCAGCCACCATCGCGCTTTTCTACCCGATAAACCATCAGGCAATGGGCCGATAAAGTCATTTCCACCCCATCTATTTCTTCAGGAATATCAATAATCGCACTCAAGGTAGCCACTGCCCTGTCTCCGTTCAAGGTCACCAGCACCGGTCCGAGCCGGTGCTTGGCACGCATACCCCGTTCAAACATCCCCCTGGATGCCTCAACAAATTCCTTACCGCTACCCTTGAACCAGCTGATATCGACTGTGGCGTCTTCATGAAAACAGTCTGCCATACGCTTCCAGCAACACAGGTCACGACTTTCACGCTCCCGCACGACTAACTGGGTGATGGCGGTGATGTCTGTGGCTTCGTCAGGGGTCATGGAAATTCTCGGTTTGAAGTGGATCCTGAACAAGATAAAGGATAAAAGATAAAGGATAAAGGTTTGTTCAGGCAAGACTTGAGACGAAAATTCACTATTCAAGCTTTACCTGATGCACAGGAATATCACCAAGTTATGGGCTTCACCACTTTTGACCTTTATCTTTTATCTTTTATCTTTATATCCCTAAATTCCTTAAATTTGAGCATAGCCATGTAGGTCGGCAAAGCAAAGCGTATGCCGACTTTTGGCTTCCTTGTCGGCAAACGGGCTATGCCCTATGCCGACCTACGACTTTACCGGCCTACATGGCTTTAACCCCAAACTCTACCTGAACAATCTTTATCCCTTTATCCTTTATCCTTTATCCCTTTATCCCTTTATCCCTTTATTCGAGCATAGTGCTGTAAATTAAAAGTCTATATGATTGAAAAACATCGCAAAAAATAGTTTACTTGCGCACCAGAATAACAAAGTATCCCCAAGGCCTGACTCATGCTTATAGGCATACCTGCAGAAATACACGAAGGCGAAAAACGCGTTGCTACTACACCCGAAGCGGCTGAAAAAATTCGTTCCCTGGGCTATGACATCGCCATCCAGAAAGGCGCGGGTGAAGCCGCCAATTTTTCCGATGATGCCTACCGCGAAGCGGGGGTAAAAATCCTCGACAGCGCCAAGGAAATCTGGGATCAGTCTGACATAATCATGAAAGTGCGTGCGCCTGAAACGCATCCTGAGCTTTGTGTCGATGAAGCAGAATTACTGCACAACAAGCAAACTCTGATCAGCTTTATTTCACCAGCAATCAACCCTGATTTGCTTGAAAACCTGTCCAAAACTGGCGGTACCGTACTGTCCATGGACTCCATTCCGCGTATCTCAAGAGCCCAGAAAATGGACGCCCTGAGCTCCATGGCAAACATTGCCGGATATCGGGCAGTGGTTGAAGCTGCCCAGCACTTCGGGCGCTTTTTCACCGGTCAGATTACCGCTGCTGGTAAAGTCCCACCCGCCAAGGTGTTGGTCATTGGTGCCGGTGTCGCTGGTTTGGCAGCCATTGGTGCGGCCAAGAGTATGGGTGCTATCGTTCGTGCTTTTGACACCCGGCCTGAAGTCCAGGAACAGGTTGAAAGCATGGATGCAGAATTCCTGCTGCTGGATTTCGAAGAAGATGGCAGCGGTGAAGGTGGCTATGCCAAGGTGATGAGCGAAGAGTTCATCCAAAAAGAAATGGAGCTGTTTGGCAAACAGGCCATGGAAGTGGATATCGTAATTACTACTGCACTGATCCCCGGCAAACCGGCTCCGGAATTATGGACCGAGGCCATGGTGGAGTGCATGAAGGACGGCAGTGTCATTGTCGACCTTGCTGCCGAAATGGGTGGCAACTGCAAACTGACCGAAGCCAACAAGGTAGTGGTCAAACATGGCGTCACCCTGATCGGCTATACAGATCTGCCCTCACGACTCGCAGCACAATCAAGCCAGCTCTATGCCACCAACCTGTTGCACCTTCTGTCTGATATGACACAGGAGAAAGACGGACAGCTATTGGTAGATATGGAAGACGAAGTGATTCGTGGCGCAACGGTCATCAAGGAAGGGGAAATCACCTGGCCACCCCCGGCACCCAGGCTTTATGCCGTACCGGAAAAACCGGAAGATAAAGCCGCACACACACCTGTTGATGTGTCCGAGGAAAAACCCAATCCACTGAAGCAATTATTTGTCTTCGGTATAGCGGGCCTGCTACTGCTGGCATTGGGTTCGGTTGCACCTCCAGATTTCATGTCACACTTTACCGTGTTTATCTTGTCCTGCTTCGTGGGCTACATGGTGATCTGGAATGTAAAACCCTCACTGCACACCCCCCTGATGAGCGTTACCAATGCCATCAGCAGCATCATCATTATCGGCGCCCTGTTACAAATTTCATCCCCCGAAGGGCTTAATCAGTATCTTGCGGCCTTTGCCATTCTCATCACCAGCATCAATATTGTTGGTGGTTTTGCCGTCACCCAGCGCATGCTGGCAATGTTTCGTAAATAGGCCAGGAGAATATGATGTCTCAGGGAATTATCACCATGGCCTATCTCGTTGCGAGCATTCTGTTCATTCTCGCGCTCGGCGGGCTCAGTACGCAGGAAACAGCGCGACGCGGTAACTACTACGGCATGACCGGTATGGCTATCGCCCTGTTTGCCACCATTGTCGGTATCGTCACCGCCAACTATGTTTTGATGCTTGCCTGTATCGCCATCGGCGGCACCGTGGGTCTGGTCCTGGCCCGAAAAGTGGAAATGACCTCGATGCCGGAGCTTGTGGCTATTCTCCACAGCCTGGTAGGCCTTGCTGCTGTCATCGTCGGTTTTGGTACCTTTCTTGATCACAGTATTGCGTTTACTGGCATAGACAAAACCATTCACGATATAGAGATTTACCTGGGCATACTGATCGGCGCCCTGACCTTTTCCGGTTCTGTCGTCGCCTATCTCAAACTCAGTGCCAAAATTGGCGGCTCCCCCCTGCTCTTGCCAGGCAGACATTTCCTGAATCTGATACTGCTAATAGCCGCGGTTTATTATCTTACTGCTTTTGTCGGTGCAGCTGATGAAAGTGTTGCCATGAACGCCCTGGTTATCATGACGATTATTTCCCTGCTCCTTGGCATACACATGGTCATGGCTATTGGCGGTGCCGATATGCCTGTGGTGGTATCCATGCTGAATTCCTATTCCGGTTGGGCGGCGGCTGCCACCGGCTTCATGCTCAGCAATGACCTGCTGATTGTCATCGGTGCCCTGGTGGGTTCCTCTGGCGCTATTCTCAGCTACATCATGTGCCGGGCCATGAATCGCAAATTCCTCTCTGTCATCGCCGGTGGTTTTGGTACCACCAGCAGCAGTGGCAGCGCAGCGGGACCCTCCGGTAGTGAAGAAGATGTTCAGCCCATTGATGCAGAATCAGTTGCCAACATGCTACTGGCATCGAAAAAAGTCATGATATTGCCAGGCTACGGCATGGCTGTGGCCCAGGCCCAGCACTCAGTGTTTGAAATGAGCCGCAAGCTGCGTGAAGCGGGTGTTGAGGTAGGCTTTGGTATTCACCCGGTTGCCGGACGTATGCCTGGCCACATGAATGTACTGCTGGCCGAAGCCAGAGTGCCCTACGATATTGTTTTCGAAATGGATGAAATCAACGATGATTTTCCGAATGTGGATGTCTCCATCGTTATTGGCGCCAATGACATCGTCAACCCGGCCGCCCAGGAAGTACCTGACAGCCCCATTGCCGGCATGCCCGTCCTGGAACCCTGGCTGGGCAAAACCACTATCGTGCTGAAACGCTCCATGGCATCAGGGTATGCCGGTGTCGACAACCCTCTCTTCTACAAAGAAAACACCCGCATGCTGTTTGGCGATGCCAAGACCAGTATCGACGATATCCTGAAGAATTTATAAGGGACCAGGGACCAGGGACCAGATACAAGGTACAAGATCAAAGGTACAAGTAAAAAGCCGGCATTAGCCGGCTTTTTTTGTAGGAGCGGCTTTAGCCGCAGAAAAAAAATAAAAAAAGATTTATTATTTTTAACTTGTACCTTTGATCTTGTACCTTGCACCTTTGATCTTGTACCTTGTACCTTTGATCTTGTACCTGGTACCTGGGCGGCTTACAGCTGCCTTAAGAAACCCGTTCAAAAGGCAATCGCCGAATTCTCGTCCCGGTCAATTGAAACCACGCATTTGCCACCGCTGGCGCAATACCCGGTGTAGCTGGTTCGCCGATGCCGGAAGGGTCAACTTCTGATTCCATGATATGGACATCAAAGACCGGAGCCTGGTGCATGCGAATAACAGGATAGTTATGGAAATTTGCTGTCTGCACGATGCCGTCTTCGATCTGAATCTCATCGTACAGGGCCGCACTGAGGCCATACATGATGGCGCTTTCCACCTGCGCTTCAATAATCTGGGGATTTATGGGTAAGCCACAATCCACGACACAGAACACTTTGTCGACCTGGATGCGACCAGAGCGATCTCTGGAGACATCCACTATCTGGGCCACCCTGCCGCCAAAGGCTTCAGTAAAGGCAAAACCCCGGCCTGTCCCTTCAGGGACGGTAGCGCCCCAGTTCGCGCGCTCAGCGGCGAGGCGAATGACGGCTTCGGAGCGTTCATCATCCATCAATTCGAGACGACCCTGAACCGGGTCCTTGCCCGCCGCCAGCAGGACTTCATCTATCAGGGTTTCCTTGGAAAACTGCGTGTGCGTATGCCCGACTGAACGCCAGAACAGAACAGGAACCCCTGCTTCAGCCATGTGAATATCAACGGACACGTTAGGGATGTGATAGGGCAGATGCGCACCTCCCTCAAAAGACAAGGTATCAATACCATCCTGGATCATGCCTTCCAGGAATGAACCCTTGATGAGGGATTGTCCAACCAGGCGGTTTTCCCAGGCCGTAATATTGCCCAGCCCATCCAGCCCAACTCGCATCTTGTGGACATTCATGGGACGGTAAAAACCGGCAGCCATGTCATCTTCACGGGTGTACTGCAGCTTGACCGGATAGCGCTCACCTGTGGCCTGCATGATGGAGGCAACTTCGACATCCATATCAGGATGAATATTGCCGCGGCGACCAAAGCCACCACCGGCAAAGAGATTCTCCACTTCCACACTTTCCAGTGGTACGCCAAAAAATTCTGCTACGCGTTGCTGATCCACTGAAGGCATCTGGGTGCCAGAACGCAAGACATAGGTATCGCCCCGCTTTTCAATAGTGCAGTTCAGGGGCTCCATGGGCGCATGTGACAGGTAGGGAAATTCGTAGGTGGCTTCAATGATCTGGGCGGCAGACGCCATGGCAGCGGCGCTATCACCTTCTGCTTCCCAGCTTGTACCCGGCTGTTGCGCCAAGGCTTTGTAATCTTCCAGTATCTGGTCTGAACTGCGCATTTCTGCGTTGCTGTAGTCCCACTGCGTTACCAGCACATCACGCCCGCGCCTGGCGGTATGAAAGTTCTTCGCCAATACTGCTACGCCTCGGGGTATTTCAACCACATCAACAACACCAGGAATACTCAGGGCCTCAGTGGCATCAAATGACACCAGTGTGGCACCGAAACGCGGCGCATGGGCTACTACTGCGGTCATCATGTCAGGACGCTGGACATCAATGGTGAAGGTGGCTTTCCCCGTGACTTTTTCAAGGGTATCCACTTTGGGCAAGTTGGTGCCAATCAGGGTGTACTGGTCAGGTGTTTTCAAGGTGACATCTTCAGGCACCGGCAAGCTCGCTGCTGCTTCGGCAAAGTCACCAAAGGGTGCCTCCCGGTTTGAGGCCGAATGGCTTATGATGCCCCTGCTGACGCTGATTTCAGCTTCTGGCACATCCCAGACAGTAGCTGCAGTTGTGACCAGCATGGCGCGGGCAGCTGCGCCGACTGTTCGGTACTGTACCCAGCAATTGGGAATACTCATGGAGCCACCGGTACCCTGCAGACCCAGCATCAGGTGCATGTAAAGTCCTACATTGGCCGGGGCCGATTCCACCCGAACCTGGCTCCAGTCGGCATCCAGTTCTTCAGCGACAATTGTCGCCAGTCCGGTATAAATACCCTGCCCCATTTCAGTATGCTTGGAAATGATGGTGACAGTGCTGTCCGGAGCAATACGCACAAAAGCATTGGTCGGCCAGCTGGTAGGTGCCGGACCAAATTGGGCGAGTGCATTTTTAACCGGGATATGAAAACCAATGATCAGCCCTGTACCCAGTGCGGTGCTTTTAAGAAAATCGCGTCTGTCCACGATGAACCTCTATTAATTTGAATGAAGAATTTGCATGAAGAATTTGTACAAAGTGCATAATAACAGAATCCCTTCGTCTTCGAATATCCCGCCAGAATGGCTAATACGGGCTTCTATTTTCCCCCTGATTGACCGTAATCAAAGTACTACTCTCCCGGTCTGATTTACTTGAGCCTTGTAAGGCCCTTATTTCAATAAACTGGAACCACACATGAAAATACCCAACCAGGCAATTTATCTCGTGCTTTGCTTTTTATTGGTGACGTCCTGCGAGAGTACCTTCGATCCCATGGAAGATTATGAGCAGTTGGAACCTGTCACCACCCTGGAGCCACCCATGCCAGCTGAAGACATTGATTTTGATCCTGAGACCGTGGCCCATGGGCGCTATCTGGTCGGGCTGTTGGGCTGCGGGAGTTGTCATACCAATGGGGCTCTGGTTGGATTGGCAAACCAGAATCAACTCATGGCCGGCTCCAACACCGGTATCGCCCACCACCCGCCCCTGGGCAAACATCGCCAGAACGGCAAAAACCAAATACCACATGGGCCCTGTTGCCTCCTCGCCCCCGGTATAAAAAAGCACAAGGCACATGGCGGCCATCAACAAAACGACCAGGTGACCACCCCAGGTATACAAGCCCAGTTTCCAGAGCAGGAAGTAACTGGCCACAGTCACACAGGCACAAGCAAACATCATCAGGGCATAGGACATATCGCCGGCTAATACCGCGTGGAAACCGAAAAACAACAGGAAGAAAAGAGCAACCAGGCAATACAGCCCGCTCAGCAGAAACAGCGTGGTGATGGCATGTCGTTCCTGGGCGTCATAGCGCCGGGCATGACGATTGAAATCAAGAGAGGAATAAAGAAGGGATACAAACTTGCTCATTATGCTCTGCAAAGCCCTGTGGCTATGGCAATCTGCAGCATGTCCGTTATTACGTGCCGATGACCTGTTTTTTTATTTATACAGACAAGTTTATACCATCTTACAAAGACCAGGGGCAATTCCCTAGGGAAAAACCAGGAGCAAGGAGCAAGGAGCAAGGAGCAAGGAGCAAGGAAATGATGATTATTTAAAATTTCATGTCAAATATTAATTTGACAGCAGCTTTTAAAAATCCGCCCTATACTGAAAAATAATTTAAAGAGGTATTTGAGAATGGCTCGATTTGAAGATCTGGATGTCTGGAAAAGATCGGCACGCCTTTGTGCAGACATTTATCAGTCCATGGCTAACCTGAAAGATTTTGGATACCGCGACCAGATTACTCGCGCTGGGCTGTCTGTACCCTCCAATATTGCAGAAGGATACGAACGAGATTCAAGTAAAGAAAAAGCCAATTTCCTGAAATATGCTAAAGGCTCTACTGGAGAAATCAGAGCCCAGATTTATATAGGTATGGAGATTGGCTATATTAGTAAACAATCCGGTAAAAAGTGGATAACTGAAACAAAGGAAATTTCAAAAATGCTGCACTCCTTGATCCAGCACGCAAAAAGCAGAGTTTAGCCAATCCTGTCCTTGCTCCTTGTTCCTTGCTCCTTGCTCCTTGCTCCTTGTTCCTTGTTCCTTGTAAGATTCAATAATGAAAATCACCCCTGTTTCAACACAAGAATCGGCAATTTACCTCCCCCTGTTCATGTCCTCCGTCCCGGCTGGCTTTCCTTCCCCCGCCGATGACTACATCGAAGCAGGCCTGGATCTGAATGAATACCTGGTCAAACACCCCAGCGCCACCTTCCTGGCCCGCGCCTCGGGCGATTCCATGACCCGCGCCGGCATCCTCGACGGAGCCCTGCTGATCGTGGACAAATCCCTGGAACCCAAAAACGGCAACGTGGTGATCGCGGCAATAAACGGTGAATTGACCTGCAAAATCCTGGATATCAAAAACAGCCTGCTACGCGCCGCCAACCCCAGCTACCCCTCCATTGCCCTGGACGATGACTCAGACCTGCTAATTGAAGGAGTGGTAGTGCACGCCATCAACCCCATGACCCACCAACCATTAACCTGAAATCTGTAATTGTTGTAGGCCGGAAGAGGCCCCTCAAGGGCCGTCATCCGGCAATTACATGAAATTTCTGAAATGTCTTCTATTCTGAAGATAAATTAAAAGGAAATTTCATGTCAGATTACAGACGAGTTCGAATTGAGGGCGGCACTTATTTTTACACCGTAACTCTGGCTAACAGAAAAAGCCGTCTTTTAATGGAAGAAAATAAACTGTTATTGGCTTCGATCCGTAAGGTACAAAAGAAACGCCCTTTTGCTATGCGAGGTTGGGTTGTCCTTCCTGATCATCTGCACTGTATTTGGACATTACCAAAAGGAGATCATGACTACAGCGGCAGATGGCGCGCAATCAAAACACTTTTTTCAAAAAACTGTAAAAAGAATTCTCGCACACAAATCAAGTCGGTATGGCAACCCAGGTTTTGGGAACACACAATACACAGCGCAGAAGATTTCAAGCGACACCTGGACTATATACATATAAACCCTGTTAAACATAATTATGTAAAGCAGGTTAAAGATTGGCCCCTTTCTTCATTTCATACCTATGTAAATAATGGGGTTTATACTCTTGATTGGGGAGGCGTTCCAATTGATTAAAGGCAATCAGTCCTTGGCGAATAACCTTGAGTGAGTGATGCCTTCCATGCCGGATGACGCTTCGCTCTTCCGGCCTACAAATTCAATTACATTCGGGCTTTTTCCCGGTTCTTGGCTATAATCCTTCCCTTTAATTAAAAGCACATGAGATGAGAGGAAAATCATGGTTGTTCGACTCAAATATCTGCTGGTTTCACTATTTAGTATCGGCTTGTTGGCAGGTTTGCCTGGCCTGGCTTCAGCTGCTGAGGCAATTGTGCCTGCGCCGGCCTTTTCCATCGAGGAATTGACCACTCCGCAAGCTGATGGCTGGATTACCAACGGCGGTACCATTGATAACCAGCGCTATTCCCCGCTCAACCTGATCAATCGCGACAATGTCAGTCAGCTCAAGGGTGCCAAACGCATTGGTCTGAATTCCGCCCTGGAATTTCGCCATAACAACCAGGCCCAGCCCATTGTCTATGAAGGGGTGATTTATATTATTACCAGTCAGGATGATGTCTTTGCCATCAGTGTGGATAGCGGTGACATTCTCTGGGAATATCGTTCCGGCCTGACGCCCGAGGATGCTTTTGTATGCTGCGGCTGGGTCAGTCGTGGTGTGGCCCTGGGAGAAGGTAAAGTATTTATTGGTCAGGTGGATGCCAGGTTAATTGCGCTGGATCAGCAAACCGGTGACATCGTCTGGCAGATCCAGGATGCAGAACCAGAAGCGGGTTATAGCCTGACAGCTGCCCCACTTTATATTGACGGCATGGTTATTACCGGCTATTCCGGTGGTGACCTTGGCACACGCGGCCGGGTCAAAGCCTACGATGCCAGCAATGGTGAAGAAATCTGGACCTTTTATACCATTCCAGCGCCTGGTGAATTCGGTTCTGAGACCTGGCCTGACGACAATGATGTCTGGCAATGGGGCGGCGCCCCGGTCTGGCATACTCCGGCTGTGGATCCGGAACTGGGGATGGTTTATTTCTCCACTGGCAACGCTGGCCCGGTTCTCGGTGGTGGTGTACGACCAGGGGATAACCTGTTTACTGCCTCTATCGTTGCTGTTGATTTATATACCGGCGAATACCGCTGGCACTTCCAGGAAGTACATCACGACATCTGGGATTACGATGCGCCCAATCCCATTATATTATTCGAAGCCCCTTATAACGGCGTCATGAGAAAAGGCCTTGCTCAAGCTGGAAAAACAGGTTGGGTATATATTCTGGATCGTGCCACTGGCGAGCCATTGATAGGTATTGAAGAGCGCCCGGTACCGCAGGAACCCCGGCAGGCCACTTCGCCAACCCAGCCCTATGTGATTGGTGATTCGCTGGTGTCTCTTGAAGTGCAATATGCCCCGGAAGATTATGACCTGGTCAACGACGGCAAGATCTTTACGCCCTTTTACGAAACTACCGTGTTTACCCCTCTGGCTGGCGTGAACTGGCCACCCAGCGCCTATGACCCCACAACAAACTATATGTATATCTGCGCCTCGGATTCTTCCAATGCGGCGCGCGCCGATGCCAGCCAGTTTGAAGCGCCGACTTTTGAGGGTCAATTCCTTGGTGGAGCCTACGTTGGTGCTGGCCTGCAGAGTCGCGGCGTATATTCCGCTATTGATCTGAAAACCAATCGTCTAGTGTGGCAACGGCAATTCAATAGTGGTTGCCGCAGTGGTGCACTTGCCACTGCCGGTGGACTGGTCTTCATGGGGCGACGCGACGATGATCGTATCATTGCTTTGGATGCTGCAACGGGTGAGCGCCTTTGGGAATTCAGAATGGATGCTCCGGCCAATTCCGGAGTGAGCACTTTCATGCATGAGGGTGAGCAATACATTCTTACTTACGCTGGCGGCGGTTTGTTTGGTGGCAAAAAAGGGGATGGTGTTTGGCTGTTTTCATTAAACGGGACGTTGAACGAAGTGCCGTCCGGACCAACCGGCGGTGGTTTACGCGGTCCTGGCGCGCCACCGGCTTTAAGTATCCCTGAAGGTCGGGAAGCTGATGTGGCCAATGGCCGAACCATCTATTCCCAATCCTGTGTCTATTGTCATGGTGATACCGGAGAAGGCGGTCATGGTGGCGGAGCCGAACTCACTTCAGCCTTGCAGGTGCAAGACATCATGAATATCTTGAGCAACGGCAGAAATGCCATGCCACCCTTCGGCATGGTCTTGTCTGATGAGCAGGCACAGGATGTGTCTAACTATTTGACGAGGGAGCTGTTAGCGGAATAATTCTCCAGAAAACAAAAAAGGCGATGCAATGCATCGCCTTTTTTATATCTGGAATATGCACTGCAATTAGCGACTCAGGTTCGGCCTCCCCTTTCCGGGAGCTCCACGCCACAGGCGTGTATTACTACTTGAGGCATTTTCAGTTTCCTCAAAACGCGCAAACTGGGTGATTTCTGACAGAGGCACTCGCTCGATACGTGCCTGTTGTGCCGGCAGAGATTTTCCTGCAGGACCACTGCGTCTATCCGCATTAGTTGCCACCAGTACACTCTCGGAATACTCCTCGAAGCGGGCGTAATCTGCACCGTCATTAGTGCTTATCACTCTGCGTTTATGAGGTGGTTTACCTTTGAATTCCACCACCATCAGGTCGCCATTATTTTTTTCTGTGACCACAGTTCCTGCGGCCACTCCAAAGGAAGCCAGAAATAATGTACTGGTTGTTAATGTACACAGTATGAAATGTCTTAAATTCATGGAATAACACCTCTATTTTCTATTTAGTAAAACTCTCAAGTATCCATTCTTGCTTGCGTTCCTATCTGGTGCATTTTGCACAAATATAGTGCAAAGATTCCTCGATATTAGTAAATTTTTTTTCCTAACATATTGGTTCTATTAGCTTTTATTTTTGGCACTGATGTTGCAATTAAAAAGCTAATACACCCGAAAGACCAAAAATATGCTCGAATTCAAAGTATTGAAAACACCCTTCCTGATCCTGACCAGCACTATGTTGATGTGTTTGGGTTCAATTGTTTCTGCAGGTGAAATTAATCTGGCAATGCATCAGTCAAACTCTGGCAGTTTTTATGTCCACGCCGAAATTGACACCGGTATTGAAACCGATCTGCTGCTGGATACATACTGGCTCCGGGTATGTCAGCCTGAGCAAACAAACCTTTGACCGCATAGCAAAATCTGGAAAACCCAAATTCAGTCGCCATATCTATGGCACCATGGCCAACGGCAAAGTTGAAAAAATACCACTGTATTTTGTCAGAGAACTTAAATTGGCTGACAACTGTGTTTTGAAAGAAATAGAGGTTGCTGTGTTTCCAAAAGCCGATCGGGATATTCTTGGGCTTAATGCCTTGTCAAAATTACAGCCATTTACCATAGAGTTAACGCCAGCCTCACTGACCAGTGACAGTTGTTCCTCCTGATCAGTCAGTAATTCAATCTGCAGCGACCAATACCCGCCAGTACTGCCCCTGATAGTTTTTTCAAATCATTTAAATCGTAAAATCATGCCATCGCTCGCCATATAATCACTGGTTTAAATTCCGCGATATTCCAATAGAATTACACATTTCATGTACAACCTGAATAAGCTGCTACTTTTATCAGCCCTGCTGATTGCAAACATTTTCTACTCCCGAGCTCTATTCGCACAAGTTGACCAGGGGCAGACTGGTGCCTGGTATATGTACATGTGGAATCATGAAAACCAGGAAACAGGCTTTGGCCTGCAGGGCGATATTCAACATCGTAACTGGGATACCATGAAAGACCTGGAGCAATTACTCATACGTGGCGGACTAACCTGGCGTCCTGAAAACAGCAGCACCAAATATACGCTTGGTTATGCACACATCACTTCAGGTGCCTTTGGACCCAATAACGATAAAAGTGAAGAAAACCGGGTATATCAGGAAGTCTTGCACAGCCAGCGCCTGGGCCAAAAATGGTTTCTCTCTCACCGGTTCCGGCTTGAGCAGCGCTGGGTAGATGGGCAGGATTTCCGGGCGCGTTTCCGTTATTTCCTGGGGCTGAATTATCCATTTAATCAGGACACACTCGGCAAAGGAGCTGTCTACCTGTCTCTATATAATGAACTTTTCGTAAACCTGAATCGGGATATCGGCAACAATCGCCAGGTTGATTACTTCGATCGCAATCGAGCTTATGCCGCTCTGGGTTATAGCCTGAATGACAATATGCGTGCGCAATTTGGGTATATGTGGCAGGAAAATAACAACTTTGGTAAGGGTCAACTGCAATTCAACTTGCTGCACAGTTTTTGAATCGAGTGGCGAGTGGCGAGTGGCGAGTGGCGAGTGGCGAGTGGCGAGTGGCGAGTGGCGAACAGGATAATGTTTTATTGAATTTTCGTGTCAAGCTTTATCTTTTGTAATGCATAAATAATTGCTTC
>Ga0181602_10000081_pt1 | contig 76935 bp, 76 predicted proteins | sample 041ome_14_FD_148640 | JGI IMG/M metagenome (GOLD analysis project Ga0181602, IMG submission 148640) | Coastal salt marsh microbial communities from the Groves Creek Marsh, Skidaway Island, Georgia - 041408US metaG (spades assembly) | ecosystem: Environmental > Aquatic > Marine > Intertidal zone...
AAGGATATAGCAGAAATGGAATCTACCTTTTATCCTACAATGATGCGTTTAGAACGGTTGATCGATTTGTCCAACGAAGGGTCTACGGACGAGGAAAATGACATCTACAACGCCATCAGTAGCGCGTTAGTAAAATATAAAGATTTTCAGGATAAGAAAGAAAAAACAGATACAGAGGATCAAGATACCGAGGGGGTTTACATGCTTCTTCAAACGGCACTGATGGTGTTGGAAGGAAGTGACAATTACACGGATACCTCCATGCAACTGAAAAAGATTAACCCATCCACTTCCATTCGGAGTATTGGCAACTTTGATAATTCCATCACTGCCTTTGGTGGGGATGATGGGAATTTATACGCAATCAACAGCAAAGAGGGTTTTGACATGATTCCCATTCGGTTGAAAGAACGAATCCGGTCCGTAGTTTTTACAAATCCCAATGAAGTAATTGTAGGTACGTTCAAAGGAAATGTATATCGCGTTCTACTCAACAAGAAATTTTCCCCCAGCGAAGACCGAATTTTTAATGTAGATTCACCCATCAAGGAAATCTATCACGATGTCTCTCAAAACGAACTTTTGATCCTATCCGAAAATCAAATTGCGCATTTAGATTTAAGTTCTCGTCAATACAAAACAAACATTATTGAAAATTCAATTACAGCTTCCTACTTCGATGGTAATCAGATTGTGATGGCCGCAGGAAATCATATATATACCTACAGGGATGGTGCATTAACACAGCAATCGATGGACAGCTATTTTTATTCCAAAAGTAGTCGCTATACGGCCATATTGCTAGAGCGAGGTAAATTATTTCTTGGAAATTCAGTAGGTGAAATCGCAGTTTATACCCAAGCTCCAAACAAAAATTGGAACTTTTTAAACAAAATACCTTTGCACCGAACGCAAATCACCAAACTGCTGTATGACACCAATTTTGATATCCTGTACTCGTCAAGTTTAGACAACCAAATTTTAAAATTTAAAATAAAAGGGGATGATATTGAAGGCGCCACCAATAATGCGATTTCACTTTTGGGACATACCAAATGGGTTTGGGATTTAAATTTGTCCGAAGATGAAAATGGGAAGAAAATTTTAATAACCGTGGACGAAGATGGTAATGCGCTTTCATGGTTCTGTGATCAACACGACTTGGCCAAAAAAGTAGAAATTCTTTTGGACGAAAAATTCTCGGAATAGGATTTTATTTTTTTAAAACAACCCGCTATGAAAGTAATTTTTCTGTGTAAGTCATTTCCGGAAAGCCTGCTTTTATTGAATGTATTGCGTCAAAACATTGAGCTTCAATATCCCGATGCAGATTTCACTTTTGACCTTTTGATTTTGGACAAAACGGATCCCCCTTTGGATACTATTTTTTTTCAAAACAGCAGATGGAATGCGACGTACTATGCGTCTAAAGTAGCGTTTCAAAAAACAGCGAAAAAACTTTTCCTGGAAACACAATACGACTTACTCGTGGAACAAGAGCGAACGATTTTGGGGTTTTATTTGAAGCAAAAAATCAAAGCAGTTTCGGTTGTTAAAATTCCAAAGTTTCGATTTTCCAAAACCCAAAAAATCCACCAGCAACAATCGTATTTTGAAGAACAACTGCATACACTGCTCGCACCTTTAAAAGACAAACCCCCTTATGTTTTAAAACCAAAATACTTTACGCATCTGGATCAAGTGATGGACAACCAAGCCTTGACCCAGTGGATGTTCAATTCTTCGCATGCATCCCATCTGAGAGAAACTTCTTATGTGTTGATTAAAATTGATAAATTACCCTTTTTCAAAACCTACACTCCAGAACAAATGGCGCAAATCATCAATGCCATTTATGATACCACGCGTTTTAAAATGGTTCTTGTTTTGGAAGAGACTGCTGCGGTTGAAAAAAAGCTTTTATTTTCCGCTTTGAGTCCCGAGGCCGAAGCGAACTGTATCAAAAACTTTATTTCGATGACAGATCACAATGTTTTACTTACCCTGTTGTTTAATGCTAAAATGGTATTTACTAATGCAAAACGTCTACAGCCACTTTTTGCATTGGTCGGAACCCGATATTTTTTTCTTGATAACAAATGGGTGCTCCAGTTTCCGGGGATAAAAAATTTATTTCCGTTGAACAAAGAATTTCAAAAAACCTTGGATGAAGTCAGTTATTATGCAAAACATAGAATAGTTTAATAGCGATGAGAAAGGATAAATTAGAAGAATTGGAATTTAGAATTTTTGAATTGGAACAAAACGTAGAACTTTTGACCAAAAAAATCATCAATTTAACCGATCAGATTGGCTTCTATTATCAGGACGACGTCGAAGAAAATCAGTCTGTAAAAAGAGAAGATTTATTAACCCTTATAGAAACAGCACAAATTTTAGATCAATCCGTAAGCACCATCAACGAATGGGTATTACAAAATAAAATCAAAGCCGTTAGCATCGCCAATAAGTTTTATTTTGACAAAGACGAGGTGAAAAAAGTGTTTCGTCAGATCATGTTGGATTCTTGACAAAAAAGAGCTTTCTCCCAATTTTATTTTTCTTTCAAATTCTAAACCACCGGAGTTTTTCGCCTTCTAAACAATGTGAAAAGCACTAAAAAACCCAGCCCAAAAAGACCGATTAAAAGAGGAATATTCATTTTCTGAGGAGCATCCATCCAATGGGTTTTGATCTCACCCGAAGTTATAAAAGAATAGGGGGAAGCCGCTTTTTGAACGGTATGAAAATTTTGATGTTTGGGAGAAAAATCCAATAAAATATTGTTGTACACTTTGGCGACCTCAGTCCCTTCAAAAATCATAAGAAAAGTCCCAGAATGGTGGTTGGGATCTTTTTTTTCAATGATGTCAATCAACGGTAAAGACTTCCCGGTTTTGTCGCTCAATACAAAATGTGAGGAAACGTAGGCTTTCAGTACCGCCATATATGCTTCGCGGGTTTTGGCTTCCTTGAGTGCTGGTTGAAAAGCCATCATTGCATTGCGCAACAACCATGGAAATTCTGCAGTGACCTCAGTTGTAGAGCTGTACTCGCTAAAAGTATAAATGGCAGTATGAGGATCATGCGCCCACAATCCTGTGCCAAGGCAGAGGAAGAGGAGGATGAAAGAATAGTTTAGAGTTAATCGATTAGGAAGGACCAATTTTAAAATCTTTAGAAGGTGTTGCTCTAAAGTAACGAGGAATCCAAGGATAGGTGTCCGTGATGACATAATAATAAGTTCCGTTAGGATATTCTGGAGTTACTCCTGTTCTACCATTGGCTTCATCCAATTCGCTCAAGCTTTCTATGTATTCATGATCATTGCCATAAACACCTGTGTAGGCACCGCAGGGAGCAGTAACACCGTCACCTGGACGTTCTCCAGTTTTCAACTGATAGCTGGAACTGATCGCAACCACTTCAGAACTGGCATCCGAGGCATCGGAGTACACATATTTGTAATAGATCGGATAACCATCACCCGCATAGCCTACTAGCGTCATTTGTGAATCACTAATATCAATCGACTCCAAGTATAAGGCTGACATCCCATGATAATGATATTTTCCGGTGGGTTGTACATGGGCAATATTACAATCCATTCCGATATTTACGTTAGGAGCTTCTAAATTCCAATCCCAATTGGCATTCGGACTCATTAAGCCTTCATGGGGCCAGGGCTCGGCAGGAACTGGGTCTAGTTCAACGCCATTCAACAGTACTCCAAAACTGTATTGGTTTCCATTTTCATTTACCAAATTCGTAAAATTTTCATCCGCAATAGGGTTCAGGCTTATGGTGTAAGTCGAATTTTGCTCACTAATTGAATTGGGATTCAATGAGCCTATACCGCCACCAAACAATCCAACTTTGTGTTCAGGGATGTTGTTGGAGGTAATGATTCGATTACTGTTTTGTGTTCTTATGGAAACTTCGTTAGACAAGCTAAGGGTCACTGCACAATCGGGTCTTTCCGTATACAATTCATACAATACACAACCATCGTCCGTGCTAGTCGTACTGCTATCGGTTGTATTGTCTGTTGTACTGTCTGAGCTGGAATCCGTGCTTGAGTCTGTAGTATTGGCAGGTGGGTTTTGATTTTTGATAGAGGGAGCTGATGTTTCAACAGCTTCCATACCGCTTTCCTCGGTTTGACAAGAAAATAGCAACAGGACAGTGAATATTGAAAGTAAAAATTTAATCATGTGCGGAGTTAATAACTTAATTTATGGTTTTCAATAAGAGGGTTTTTCAAAGATATATAAAAAAAAACATTAACTGTTTTCTTAGTCTACAAAGGAGGAAAAGTTTGTCAATTTTTATTTACTTTGGTGTTCTACACTAAATTACACGATGAAAAATATACTCACTCTTTTTACTCTTTCTTTGTTAGGATGTGGAACATCTGAACCACAACCCACGCAAAAGGGATTAGTGACCCATGCTTTGCCTTTGCTTGAATCCAATGGACTTACTTTTAAAGATCACAATCGCAATGGGGTATTAGACCCCTATGAAGATTGGCGATTAGAAGCCACCCAGCGTGCCGAAGATTTGGTGGGACAGATGAATCTAGCGCAAAAAGCGGGGTTTATGATGATCAGTACAACCCGTCTTGAAAACGATTGGTCCTTTGAAAGAAGAAGGAGTGAGGAACCCATTACGAGTAATTTCAATGAGGAGGATTTAATCATGGTCAATAATGTATTTACCAAAGTGCCGTTGGCGCATCCTATGTTGAGTTCAGCAGGAACTACCAAAGGGGTTGCGGAACTAAACGAGCGTCATTTTATACTTCGTGTCAATACCAGCGCTGACATCCTCGCTACTTGGCAAAACAATTTGCAAGACTTGTGTGAAAAACAAGCCTTGGCGATTCCCGCTTTGGTGGCTTCCAATCCGAGAAATCATGTGGTGTCCAGTGCAGCTCAAGGGCTGAGTTTAGGGGCGGGTAAATTTACAGCTTGGCCCGGTGAATTGGGTCTTGCTGCAGCAAGAGATGAAGCCATGGTCTATCAATTTGCCGATTATTCCCGTCAAGAATGGCTTTCCATAGGTTTGCGCAAAGGCTATATGTATATGGCTGATTTGGCCACAGAGCCCCGTTGGATGCGGATTGAAGGCACCTTTGGCGAGTCCGCCGAACTTGCGGCTTCAGTAATGAAACAAATTGTTTTAGGCTTTCAGGGGCCAAAACTCAACCCCAGCTCAATTGCATTAACCACAAAACACTTTCCGGGAGGTGGTGCCGTAGAAAACGGTCATGATCCCCATTTTGAATGGGGCAAAAGAGAACTCTTTGAAGGCGGAAAATTTGAAAACAACCTCATCCCCTTCAAGGCAGCTATAGATGCCGGTACCAGTGCTATTATGCCCTATTATTCGTTTCCTGTTTTTACTGAATTCGAGGAAGTGGCGTATGCTTATAACAAGAAAATTTTACAAGAAGTATTGCGTCAACAGTTGGGCTTTCAGGGAATCATTAATTCTGATACCGGACCCATTCACATGATGCCTTGGGGGGTGGAACAATTGAGCTTGGTCGAGCGTTATAAATTAGCCCTTGAAGCGGGAATCAATATTTTTTCGGGTACAGCTGATCCCGCTATATTGATTGAAACCCTTCAAACCTACCCCGAGCTAATGCCCCTAGTGGATGATTCTGTAACCCGCCTTCTGATTGAAAAATTTGAACTTGGCTTGTTTGAAAATCCCTTTGTTTCGGTGGAAAACGCCTTGGCTACTGTGGGAAAAGTGGAATTTCAAAAAGCAGCACAATTGGCGCATAGAAAAGCCATAGTGTTGTTGCGAAATGAAGATCACGACAATGAAAAAATACTCCCGCTAAAAAAAGGAACCAAAATCTATTTTTATTCGAATCAAAAAAACTTCGAAGCTACTTCACTTGCTTTGCCCGAAGGCTATGAACAAGTTACGAAGCCGGAAGCCGCAGATGTCGTAGTTTCATGGATCATTCCCAAAGCCAAGTCGCTTTTTGATTCCGATGGCACGCCCATCTCTTTGCAATTGAGTGACAATGCCATTGCTGTTGAGGAACTCCAACAGCTCCAAAAAATCAAACCCATGGTTGTCGTTATAAATTACACCAGTCCATGGGTGATTGATGAAATTTACAACGAAAACAGCTCGGGAATCAAAGCTGTTTTGGCCACATTTGGAGCAACATCGGACGCCCTTTTCGATGTGTTGACGGGGGGCTTTGCACCCACCGCAAAAATGCCTTTTTCTACACCCAAATCCTCGGAAGCTGTTTTGCAACAAAAAGCCGATGTGCCGGGTTATGAAGAAGACTTTGATTATGCGTTATTTCATTTCGACGAGGGAATGACCTATTAATTTATTTTGGAGCTTCAACAAAGGGCAAAGCGGCTCCCATTTTGGGGGTAACTAGATCTTCTGCACCTAAAAACCTTAATAGACTTGCTGCAATTTGGTTGTTGTACCACTGTTGTTTTTCTTTCATTTCGCCTCTGGGGGCAATGCCCTTTCCATAAGCCATCAGCCACGTTTGTTGGGTTTCTGGAAAGGCTGCTCCGTGACTCCTCCAACTGTCAAGGGTATTCATTCCCCGCCCGTGATCGGTGGTCACCAAAAAAAGCGTGTTGTTTTTGTACAACGGATGCTTTTGGGTAAACGCCCATAAGTCTTTTAAAAAGTCGTCCGTGGTATGCGCCGACTCTAGATAGGCATCGTATTCACCGTCATGGGCAAAATCATCGGTTTCTCCGTAGGCGATATAGGTCAAAAGGGGTGTTTTTTTTTGGAGATATTCCAGTGCAAAATGGTGGGTAAAAGCATCCAAACGCACCGAGCCCCAGGGACTTGGAATTTGCTCTTGGAGGGTGTTTAAAAATGCTTCGCGTTCACTCAAAGGGAGTGTGTGGGCTATTTCAAATCCAGCATTAACAGGAATTTTTGATCGTTCTTCATTAATTATAAATGGAAAAACATCCCAGCTTCCAAAGGCAGCCACCCTTTCTTGTTGGGGGTATAGGGAGGCTATTTTTTCTAAAAAAGTGATGTTGGGGTTGTTGATTTTGTCGTTGGAATGGATGCGTTTGTCGTCGGCAGTTCCGGTTAAAATTTCGTTATAACCCGGATAGGAAAAAAAATGTTGATTAGTCAAATCTACCTTATTGTCGTATTCTCGATTCCCATAAAGTTGACCAAAAGTGGCAATGGAATCCCACACAAAGGGCATCAATGCTTTTCGACGCGCTTGCGGATCCGCTCGCCAAAATTTACTTTTTAAGGCGGCACTATCCTGCACATATTGGGCATGGGCAATGAGCAGCGAATCAGCTCCCGTGAAAAGTTCTTTCCAACGAAGCCCATCCATAGTAATTAATATAACCCGCGCTTCTTTGGGGGTTTCTTCCTCAGTTTGACAACTCACATTCAGCAGGGTAAGGCACCCGAAAAAACTCATAGAAAGGACAAATTTTCTCATGATCTGATTTTTGATGGAAGGTATATGATTTTTGGAGAATTTTAAAATTTCATGCTAAAGCTGCTCCATGGCTTGATCCATCCATGCTAGACGATCTTGAATCCATTCTTTCAAAAAAAGCACCTCATCGGAAAAACTTTCCCCCACAAAACTGTTCGGCCAAATATAGGTGCCCAAGATGGGCCAACGGTTGTAATTCCTTGCCACGGCATTGTTGGCTTCCAAAACATCAATATTTTCCTGCAGTCTATTGAGTATTGAATTTGTGGATAAAGCTTCATTTCGAAGGGTGTTCCAGCGTGTTTTTAATTGTTCGGTAAAGTTGGAGTCTTGCATAAGTCTATTCCACCAAAATGGCACGAGCCAGAAATCGTTGGGGCAAGAGTCATTGAACTTATAGCTCCATCCCTCGGGCGATGCACCATCGCAGTAGTTGACGTTGCCAAAAGCAATATTGAAATCCCAAATGGGTCCCATATTGAGCAAACCGCCCCGATCTTTATGCATGAAGGTACTTAGGCGGTAGGCATCGGGGTTTTTTGAAATTTCATTTAAAATAAAGAAATCGATAAAGCTCCCAACATCAATATATTTGGCGTAGCCCAGTGCTGGGTCGCTAAAGTTTTCTGAAAGCAGTTGCGTTTCAAATTCGTGGATATATTGCTGTATATAGGTTTTTTGTTCGTCGGTGATGTCATCCTCATCGGGGTATTCATAAAGAAATTGGATCTTTCCCGCCGAGGAAGGGTTGCCATTCGGGTCGAATTGAGAGGGAAAGGAAATCGCGGAATTATAGGTATCCCCATCTCCAGTAGTTTTATCAATTTTTAAAATATAACCGCCACTAATGTCTTCTTCTTTATTTTTTTTAATGTCCACGCGATGCTTATCCCGTTTGATTTTTTCCATCAATACAAAGGTTCCCAAAAAGTCATCGTTGATTTTCAGTTCATAAAAATCAGTTCGGGTGGCGTAACGTCCGATGGCATTGGAAAGTTGATAGATCAACACATTACGAACTAAAGTTTTATCGGAATAGGGGCCATACAAAATCCAATCTTCCTCTTCCGGATAACCGCCTAAAGGAACATTAAGGTCTTCATTGTTTTCGTCACGGGTTTCAAAACCATAGGACTTTTTGTCAAACAAAGCTTGTGAGCTGGATCCGCGATATTCAATACCAATGGCATGGGCTTCGAGAATGCTGTCGGCTTTAAAAATTTCAAGAAAAGCATTGTTTTTGGGCTCATCCACTATGGTGTTTCCCAAAGTATTGATCAAAATCAAAGGGAGGGTGGGTCCGTCTGTTGTTGCTTCAGAGGTCTCAAGCGCGTCCGACAGCGCTGCCTCGGTTTGGCAGCCGGCAAAAAGAAGACTCATAAAGAGTAGCAAAGCAGCAATGTGTCTGTACTCCATAAGCGTTATTTTAGGATTTAAGATGCACTAATTTGAAGGATTGATTTTGTAAAAACAACTACAAAGAGGCGTGAATTTCGTCCGCTTCTTTAATTTTATTCTTTTGTTTTTTTGAAGTCACTTCCATTTCTGAATCCTGAGCGCTTCTTTTTTCAGAAGTTGTTTGGGAGGAAGCAGCATCCGACTTTTTCCAATAGGTTTGACAGGTTCCATCAAATTTTGCTCCTGCTTCGACGGACAATTTTCCGGTTTTAATATCTCCTTGAAACCGAGCAGTGGCAGTCAATTGTAGTCGATTTTCAACCTCTACATCACCTTCCACAGTACCTAAAATATCCATGTCTTTACAAATCGCATTACCGATCAGTCGCCCATTTTCACCGATACATATTTTACGATCGGATTTTAATATCCCCCGAACGGTTCCATCAATACGAATATCAATGGCAGAAGTTATGGTTCCAACAATGGAAGTGTCTTTGTCGATACGAGTAAGTACAACTCGGTTGGCTATTTTATTATTATCTTTATTAAACATAAAATCTTTAAGGATTTTTAATTCAAATCAATTGAAAATTAAAACTACGGCTTTCTTATCATAAAACGGCAACAATTTTAAGCTATTTTGACTAAAAAGCGAAGAAACAAGACTTAAAATCGAGTTTTATGCATAAAAAAGTCAGCTTTTTTCATTTTCACTATGGATCTCATTTGCCAAGTGTTCCAATATGTTTTTTATCTTTAACTAAAAACATATCTCCATGGTCAGTGCACTCTTTTTTTTATTTCTGTTCTTTATGAATGTGGAACCCCAGCCTCCTATTCAGGTGTTGTCCTATAACATCCGATACAAAAACAATAATGATGGGTTGGATATTTGGGAAAATAGAAAAGCGCGTGTGACTGAATTTATTACCGCATCCGCTCCCTCGTTTTTGGGCATGCAGGAGGTGGTACACGAACAATTGCAAGATTTAAAACAAGCACTTCCTCAATACACAGCCTTGGGTGTGGGTCGAGAGGATGGAAAAGAAAAAGGAGAATACAGTCCACTCTTCTTTCAAACCCAACGCTTTAAATTGAAAGCACAAGGCACCTTTTGGTTGTCCGAATCACCGGATCAGGTTTCCAAAGGTTGGGATGCTGCTTTGGAACGCATCTGTACTTGGGGCTATTTTAAAGACAAAAAAACCCGGAAAAAGATTTGGGTCTTTAACACTCATTTCGACCATAAAGGCGAGGAAGCACGTGCCATGGCGGTGGAGCTCTTGTTAGAGAAGATTAAAGCTTTTAACACCAAAGGGGAAGCGGTACTATTGATGGGCGATTTAAATTTGGCAGCGGACACTGCCCCCATCAAAAAACTTCAAAAGCATTTGGGTGATGTTTTGGAAAATCTAAGTCCTCAAGATCCCACCTATGGAACTTTCAATGGTTTTGGCAGCAATCCGCAACCCGCACGAAGAATTGATTATATCTTTCAACAAGGAATGCAAGTGCTTTCTGCTTCACATCCACAAGTTAAGACCGCCGAGGGTCGTTGGGCTTCCGATCACCACCCCGTATGGGCGGTAATGAATTTTAACAATTAAATAAGTTTTTAAAACCCAGTTTTATTTATATTCACATATTATTATAAACCAAATGTTATGAAAAAAATAATGTATTTGTGTGGCTTGTTATTGGTCGCAACAATAAGTGCTCACGCACAAGAATTTAAAGGTTTAGATGCTAGTCCTTTGGATGTAATTACGTTTCCCACCAGCAATCGCGAAACCAATAAATCAGCTCGGGTGTTGTACAGCCGTCCTCAATTAAAAGGAAGAGATATTGCCAGTTTGGTTCCCGAAGGAAAAGTTTGGCGAATGGGTGCCAATGAAGCCACAGAGTTGACCTTGTATGCTCCGATGAGCTTGGGAGGAACTGCCTTAGCCTCCGGCGCCTATACTCTTTATGCTATTCCCAATGGCGAACAAATGACCATAATTGTAAACACGGCCACAAATGTTTGGGGTGCCTATTCTTACGATGCAGCAAAAGACATCGTTAGAGTGAATGTACCCATTCAAGAAAGCGGGGATTATTTAGAGGCTTTTTCCATGGCTTTCGAAGAAGTGGATGGTGGAGCTGCACTACACATGGGGTGGGGAAATTACCGCACCAAAGTTGTGCTTACCAAAAATTAATAAACAGCACCTTCTTAATAGACCCACCTCGGTGGGTTTTTTTATTTCAATAAAAGGCGGTTACTAGAAATCGATTGGAAGACTATACCATCGCTGGCTTTTTCGTAGAGGAGACCCAAGTGATTTGGGTCGATCTGAACCATATCGGAATAGGCTGCTGCTCCCGGGTCAATCAGGAGGGTATGACTCCAAGTTTTTCCTTGATCCGGACTGATTTTAAGAGACATTCGTTCTCTTTTTTCACGACTGTCGGGACCAGAATAAATCAATAAGGTATCTTGATTGCTAACAAAAGGAAGCAGGCTGGATTGACAGACGGGCGAAATTAATGCGGGATCAAAATAGGTTTTTTCCCAGCTACTTCCTCCACTAGTGCTGAGGGCAATCAAACGTAGATGCGAACGGCCACTTTGCTCACGGATGTTTAACATCAGCGTTCCATTGGAAAGTTCCACCCCTATGGCTTCATTGGAGGAGGGAATATCAACATCGGGACTGACATTCCAACTACCGCCGTGATCATCCGAATAAAAGCCATAGGCACGGTATTCATTGAAATTTTCTTGGGGCGGTCCTTGGGAGTGGTTGGCGGGAATATAGAGGCGTCCTTTGTATTTGCCTTTCTCAAATTGTAACGCATGTCCTGGAGTTGTGGCGTGTGTACGCCAATCTTTTTCAGCTTGTGAAGCGGACCCATTAAAATGTACTTGCGGCGTAATATTAATCCCCTTCGACCAGCTGCGTCCATGATCAACACTGGTTTTATACCAAACTTCTCGTGTTCCTTTGCCCAATCTAAGTTCCTGTTCGGAGACATCTCCGGTATTGTAAAATAAAAAAATACGCCCCTCAGGATAGTTGGGATCAAGACGATCTACTACGGGAGCTGGATTTCCAGCCTGTAAATTATGGAAGCTTGCAACCACTTTGGGCAACGACCAAGTGGCACCCCCATCGGAGCTGCGGCGAAGAAGAATATCAACATCTCCAAAATCTGCACAATTGTTGGTTCTTCCTTCGGCGAAAGCCAAAAGACTGCCGTCCGAAGACTTTATTATGGCGGGAATGCGATAGCAAGCATAAGCACCTTGACCATTCTCAAAAAGGGGAATCGCATTGCGGGGTCTTGTTTCCTTGCATTGAACAAAGAGGATACAAAAGAGGAGTATGCTAAGGCCGCGCTTCATAACAGATTAGGGCAACACCACTTTTAAAGCATTTTCAAGCAGCGGTTCCATGACTTCATAACCAGCTCGGGTGAGGTGAACCCCATCGTCGGTATAGGAAGGGATCAAACCATTGTTTCCATCCTCTAAAGCACTAAAATAATCCAAGTAAAAAACATTGTTTTTTTCAGCATAATCTTTGATCATGGCGTTCAATTTTGGAATTTTTATATGGGGATCCATTCCGGGTCTCCAAGGGTAATCATAGGCGGGGAGGACTGAGCACAAGATGACTTTTACATCATTGGCTTGCGCAATTTCCGTCATGGATTTAATATTGTCCAAAATCATTTCCAAAGTAGAAGGTCCTGTGTTTCCTGCGATGTCGTTGGTGCCCGCCAGAATCACCACAGCGGCGGCATCAATGGCAAGCACATCGGTGCGAAAGCGCACCAACATTTGAGGAGTCGTTTGCCCACTGATTCCTCTGTTTACATAGGGCTTGTTTTCAAAAAATTCAGGATGACTGTCCAGCCAACCAATGGTGATGGAATTTCCCATAAAAACCACTCGTTGTTGTGCCTCCTCCAATGGGGGAAGTGCTGCATTTGCCGCTTTAAAAGCATTAAAATTTGGCCAATCTTGTGCGTGTAATTGAGTCATAAGCAGGCTCATAAAAAATAGCATTAGCAATCGCTCTTTTCTTTTCATAGCATTGGAATTTCTCTAAAATTACTAATTTTTACTATCTTTAGTTACATTAGTTTTCTCACACATGTGACAAATCAAGAGGATCATTAATTTCTTTAAATATTGTTTATGCGTACAAATAGATTGAAAAGAGCATGTTGGCTGTGGTTAGGGGGGATTTCCATTTGGACAAGTCTCAACGCTCAAAATTACGTGCCTAGTCCCGAAAACTTGGAGGCAAGACGTTCATTCCAAGAGGCAAAATTTGGAATGTTTGTGCATTGGGGTGTCTACAGTCTTTTGGGGGACGGCGAATGGGTCATGAACAATCAAAACATTACTATTGATGAATATGAAAAACTCCCTGCTTTTTTCAACCCCATTGATTTTGACCCCCAAGAATGGGTAGCACTGGTCAAAGAAGCAGGAATGAATTACATCACCATAACCAGCCGTCATCACGATGGATTTTCCATGTTCGACTCCAAAGTCACCGACTACGATATTGTAGACGCAACGCCTTATGGCAAAGATATCCTCAAAGCCTTGGCAGAAGAATGTCGTCGACAGGGGATTAAATTATTTTTCTATTATTCATTACTCGATTGGAATCGCGACGACTATTTTCCCAGAGGCAGAACCGGTACCGGTATTGCTGGCAGGGGAGAAGGACAATGGGAGGATTATATTGCATTTATGAAAGCCCAACTCAGGGAGTTGTTGACCCAATACGGCGACATTGGAGGGATTTGGTTTGATGGACATTGGGATCAAAAAGAATGGGACGGCAAAAAATTTGGAGCCGTAAAAGTAGACTGGCATTACGACGAAATTTATGGAATGATACACGAATTACAACCCCAAGCCTTGATCGGAAACAACCACCATATTGGAGTGATTCCCGGAGAAGATTTTCAAATGTTTGAAAAAGATTTACCCGGAAAAAATACCACGGGTTGGGGAACAGCCGCCGATCAAATTGGCGCGGTGCCCCTAGAAGTATGTGAAACGATCAACGGCTCTTGGGGATTTAATTTACAAGACCGAAAACACAAATCGGACAAAGAACTGATTCATTATTTGATCAAAGCAGCGGGCTACGGCAGTAATTTACTTTTGAATGTGGGGCCCATGCCCAATGGAAAAATTCAACCGGAGCATCAGGCTTCTTTAAAAGCCATGGGGAACTGGTTAAAAACGAATGGGGCAACCATTTATGGAACGCAGAAAGGTCCTGTGCCTCCCACCGATGATTTTGTCTCCACCCAAAAAGGCAAAAAAGTTTTTCTTCACTTACTTAATCCCAAACCCAACATGATCCGAGTGGATGCGGTTCCCGTGAAAATCAAAAGCATCAAAGTGTTGGGAACAGCCACCCAATTGCCCTATAAAAACGATCGCTTTGGTTTGGCGATAGATGTTTCAAAAATTCAAAAAGATTCCATTGATACCATAATCGAAATTGAACTGCGATGAGTACTGCCCCACTTCAACAACGTTTACATTCCTTAGATTTTTTCCGTGGGCTGGTCATGTTTTTATTAGTCGCCGAGTTTTCTCACCTTTTTGGTGTCCTGATGGATACGGGAAATGAAAGCATAACGGCAGCAGCGGATTTTTTATTTCACCATGCACAGTGGGAAGGACTCCATTTTTGGGATTTAATTCAACCCTTTTTTATGTTTATCGTGGGGGTTTCCATTCCTTTTTCCTATGCCCATCGACAAAAAAAGGGAGAAAGCGAATCTCAAATTCGAAGCCATGCGCTACGACGCGCTTTTTTACTACTTTTGTTTGGGTGGGGCTTGTATTGTATTGGTCCAGAAAAAATTATCTTTCAATTTGACAATGTGTTAGCACAATTGTCTTTTACCTATTTGGTGGCCTTTTTATTGCTAAAAAAAACGCCACTCACTCAAGGGATCATCGCGCTACTTTTTATTATAATTTCGGATTTGCTTTATCGATTTTTTCCGGTTTCAGGTTTTGATCAAGCCTTTGTTGCGGGACAAAATTTCGGAGCTTGGTTCAATATCTTTATTTCCGGGTATGAGTACGGTGGGCATTGGGCAGCTTTTAATGCGGTTCCCACAGCGGCACACACCCTTTGGGGTTTGATGGCAGGGCAATTATTGATGGGAAACACTACGGCTTCTTACAAACTCAAACGACTTTGGTGGGCAGCGGCGCTTTGTCTGTTGTTGGGCGTGCTTAGTAGTTTTTTCACTCCGGTCATCAAACGCATTGCAACCACTTCTTTTATTTTCTTATCGGGCGGGTGGACCATCGCTGCCCTCAGCGTATCCTATTGGTTGATTGACGTAAAGTCTTACATCAAAAAAACCCTAGTGTTTCGGGTGGTAGGCATCAATCCCTTGTTTATCTATCTCTTTGCTTCTGTGGGAGGAGGAAATTTAATTCAGAAAATATTTCGACCCTATACAAACTCATTACTAGGAATTTTTTCCACTTGGTGGGCCAGTTTTGTCCTCAGCCTTGTAGTCCTTTTTTGCCTGTGGTACCTTTGTTATTGGTTGTATCAAAAGCGAATTTTTATAAAAATTTAAAATGAAAAGAATCTTATTGTTTTTGAGCGTAATGGTAGTAATGGGCTGTGAACAAGCACCGAAAACGCTGCAACAAGCACCCAATATCATATACATTTTTGCGGACGACTTGGGTTATGGAGAGTTGGGGGCCTATGGTCAAAAGAAAATCAAGACGCCCTATTTAGATCAATTGGCGGCTGGGGGCATGCGCTTTACACAACACTATACCGGAGCTCCAGTTTGTGCGCCTTCTCGTTATATGTTGATGACCGGAACCCATGCCGGACATGCCTACATTCGTGGCAACTATGAATTGGGGCAATTTTCAGATGATCAAGAAGGCGGACAAATGCCCATACCGGAGCACACTCCAACACTTGCCAAAATGCTTAAAGCTGCGGGTTATCAAACCGCCATGGTTGGAAAATGGGGACTCGGGATGAATGGAACAACGGGGAGTCCTTTGCTGCAAGGGTTTGATTATTACTTTGGCTATTTAGATCAAAAACAAGCGCACAATTATTACCCCACGCATTTATGGGAAAACGATCGAGTTTTCCCACTGAACAACGATTATTTTTTAGTGCATACGCCCATAGCCCCCGGCAGTGATCAAAAGGCTTTCGATCAGTTTAAAGGCAAGGATTATGCTCCGGATCGCATGCTGCAAAAAGCCTTGCATTTTTTGGATACGACCGCTACAAAAAAACCTTTTTTCCTCTACTATCCTTCTCCCATCCCCCATGTTTCGCTGCAGGTACCGGACTCCTTGGTGGCGATTTATCAAGATCAATTTGATGACCAACCCTATTACGGTGATAAAGGCTATACTGCGCATCAATATCCAAAGGCAGCCTATGCCGCCATGATTACGCATTTGGATTCACAAGTCGGTAAAATATGGGAAGCGGTCAAAGCGCGTGGGCAAGAGGACAACACTTTAATTTTATTCTCTAGTGACAACGGACCCTCTTTTGCCGGGGGAGTCGATGCTACCTATTTTAATAGTGCAGCCGGATTTCGGGGTTTAAAAATGGATGTTTATGAAGGGGGTATCCGTATTCCTTTTATTGCCTACTGGAAAAATAAGATCAAAGCGGGATCCACCTCTGGACTGGTATCTGGACACTGGGATATGTACAACACTTTTGCTGACTTGGTCGGACAGCCCACCACAGCTCTCGATGGCATTTCTATCCTTGGAGAACTTTTGGGCAAAAAACAAGAACAACAGCATCCGTATCTTTATTTTGAGTTTCCCGAAAAGCGAGGACAAATTGCCGTGCATTTTGGCAAATGGAAAGGCGTTAAAATTGACATGAAGACAAATCCCAATGCCACTTGGGAACTTTACAATATGGAAGAGGATCCCAACGAACAAAAGGATTTAGCTGCAACTTTTCCCACTATTGTGCAGCAAATGGATTCCCTTCAACGCCTGGCACACCGACATCCACACATTCGAGAGTGGGAATTTATTGACCCAAAATTTAAAAAATAACGAACGTGAAAAATAAATCAATCATCAACGTCATCGCCGGGTTTTTACTCTTGAGCGTTTTTACCCGCTGTGAATCTGCCCAGCAGCCCATTGCAGCGGTAGCTCCTGTCCCCAATGTACATCAATTGGCGTGGCAAGAATTGGAATATTATGCCTTTATTCATTTTAACATGAATACATTCACCAATAAAGAGTGGGGGTATGGCGATGAACAACCGGAACAATTTAATCCGAGTGCCTTGGATGCCCGACAATGGGCGCGAGTGGCGAAAGCGGCCGGAATGAAAGGCATCATCATCACCGCTAAACACCACGACGGTTTTGCCCTATGGCCCAGTGCTTTTACAGAACACTCCGTAAAAAATGCCCCTTGGAAAGATGGAAAAGGAGATTTGATTCGCGATTTATCAGACGCTTGTAAAGAATTGGGATTAAAGTTTGGGGTCTATCTTTCTCCTTGGGATCGAAATCATCCCGATTATGGAAAGCCCGAATATGTGACCTACTATCGCAATCAATTGAGAGAATTACTGACCAATTATGGGGAAATTTTTGAGGTCTGGTTTGATGGGGCCAATGGTGGCGATGGCTATTACGGAGGTGCCAATGAGGAACGAAGAGTGGATAAAAGAAATTACTACGATTGGCCAACGACCATACAAATGGTGCGAGAATTGCAACCTCAAGCCGTTATTTTTAGCGATGCCGGACCCGATATTCGTTGGGTAGGAAACGAACGTGGATATGCCTATGATACCACCTGGTCACCTCTTCTGCGTGATAGTGTTTATGCAGGGATGCCTGGTTTTGATAAATACGCCAAAGGGCAGGAAAACGGAACCCATTGGGTACCCACCGAATGCGATGTTTCCATTCGCCCGGGCTGGTATTATCATCCCGAAGAAGATGAAAAAGTAAAATCATTATCCGCCTTAGTAGACATCTATTTCAATGCTGTGGGACGGAATAGTAATTTTTTATTAAATCTTCCGGTGGACAAACGCGGTCTTATCCATGAAAATGACGAAGCGCAATTGATGAAATTAGCAGCCTTTTTAAAAGAAATGTACAAGGAAGATTTTGCAGCTATGGCACGGGTCAAAACGGCGGACGCACGTTCGGGCTATGGAGCAGAAAATATCGTTGACAATGACAAAGACACCTATTGGGCAGCTCCCGAAGGAACCACCGCTGCGCAAATTGATTTGGAATGGAAACAACCACAATTCGTCAACACTTTTATGATCCAAGAGTACATTCCTCTGGGGCAGCGAATCCGATCTTTTTCATTTAAAATTAAAACCGAAAAAGGATGGAAAAAGGTGGAGACAGGAGCAACGGTCGGGAACAAACGCTTGATTCGTTTTGAAACGCAAGCCATCACAGCCTTGCGATTTTCCATTACTGCCGCAAAAGCAAGTCCGATCATTTCTAATTTGGGGGTTTATAAAGCTCCAGAAATCCGTGAAGAATGATATTTCGTAACCTCCTACTGCTTTTTTGGATGCTATTGTTTTGGGCCTGTGTTTCCCCCCAAAAGAACCCCCCGCCCAATATTATTTTATTTTTTGTAGATGATTTGGGCTGGCAGGATACCTCTGTTCCCTTTTGGGATCAGACAACTCCCTTAAATCAGAAATATCACACGCCCAATATGGAACGCCTTCGTGCCAAAGGGTTGAAATTCACCAATGCCTACAGCACACCGGTTTGTTCGCCCACTCGGGTGAGTTTGATGACCGGAATGAATGCTGCTCGGCATCGCGTGACCAACTGGACGCTCTATCCAGATCGAAAGCAACCCATGGAACTGGATCATCCGACTTTAGAATTTCCCGACTGGAACTACAACGGACTTGCTACCTCGGATACGATTCCCAATGCAGCCTATGCCACACCCTTTCCGCAAATTTTAAAAGAGCATGGGTATGCAACCCTACATGCTGGAAAAGCCCATTTCGGTGCACTGGGCTATCCCGCTGAAAATCCATTGAATTTGGGTTTTGAAATCAATATAGCCGGACACGCTGCCGGAGCACCCCAGAGCTATTGGGGATTAGATGATTTTGGAAATAATAATGAAGAAAAAAAAGTTTGGGCAGTTCCCGGTTTGGAACGCTATCACGGGAAAGATATTTTCTTGACCCAAGCCCTGACAGATGAAGCCTTAGCCGCAGTGAAAGTGCCCTTAGCAAAAAAACAACCCTTTTTCCTCTACCTTTCGCTCTATGCCGTTCACACTCCCTTGATGGCTGATAATCGTTTTATAGATCGTTATACCCACAAAGGACTTCCGCCCCAAGAGGAAAAATATGCCTCGATGATTGAAAGCATGGACAAGGCCTTGGGCGACGTCCTTGATTTTGTAGAAAATCAAGGAATTGAAGATCATACGGTTATTTTATTTATGTCCGATAATGGAGGGTTAAGTGCCGTTGGACGAGGTGGCGAAAAACACACCCACAATGCGCCATTGAGAAGTGGAAAGGGATCGATTTACGAAGGTGGGATTCGTGTTCCTATGTTGGCCTATTGGCCTGGAGTGACGCCCATTAACAAAACGGAAGAAACGTCGCTCATCATAGAAGATTTCTATCCCACACTACTAAATATTGCAGGTATTTCCAGCTATACCAGCGTTCAGACCCTTGATGGAAAAGACTTTACGAATCTATTAAAAGGGGAGACCTTGGATACTACTGAGCGTCCTTTGTTTTGGCATTATCCCAACGATTGGGGGCCGAGTGGTCCGGGAATTGGAAGCTTTAGTGCCGTTCGAAAAGGCGCATGGAAGCTGATTTATTTTCACAACGATCAACATTTGGAATTGTATCATTTACCGACCGATATCGGCGAGCAGCACAATTTGGTATCCAAAGAACCCGAACGCACCCGAGCATTGGCTCAGGTACTGACCGCATACCTCATTGAGGTCAATGCACAAATGCCTTCAAATAAGCAAACAAAAGAACAAATTCCCTTATCTTTGTCGGCAATTCCTTAGTACGATAATATGACTAAATTCCCTTTCATTCAACCTTTGTTGATTGCTCTGACCCTTGGCTTAGCTCCTTTTACTCCAGAACCCCATATCGTGGGAAAATTACGTTGGATCAGCGGGGGAGGCGCAGGAATGCAAGCCATGGACTATTTCGATTTAGTTTTACATGGAGCACCTTGGCTTTGGTTGATTTTTTCCTTGCTCAAATGGGGGGGTAAACTTCAAAAAAAAGTGTAATTTAGAAGTCTCAAAAATTAATTATTATGGCAACTTACGAATGTAGTTCTTGTGGTATGGCAGTCAATGCGAGCTGTGCCAAATGCGATCAACCCTTAGAAAACGATCATCTTACTTTGGATGACGGATCCGTGGTTCAAATTTCAATTTGCAGAAGTTGTGAAGGGAAAATCAAATCCCCACAGTGTTGCGGTGCAGATATGAGTTGTTCGGTTTAATTCGAACCCACTTTTTCGATGCTTTTCAGGAGTCCAATTTCCAAACTTGCTTTGGATGAACAGGATGATTACTGCGATGTTTCTATGGGAATCAGCCCATTAAGGACTGGACCTTCATGGCTAACCCCATATCTCCACTAATTTTTATTTGCCCTCCCATAACGGCCATCATAGGATTGATGTCCCCATCGCGGAGTTTTTGAAGCACTTCGGCAGTCAAACTTATGGTACAATCCGCAGCTCCATCGGAAGCTTTTACAAGGTTGGTGTCACCACTACCATCGATAATGATGCCAACCCCATCTACTTCAAATTTAATGCTCCCTCCAATGGGGGCAGCAGTGGCGGCTCTTTTTTCAAACTGGGAAATCATGTTTTCAAGACTCATGGAGTATGTTTTTTTCAAAAGTAAAAATAAAAAATGACACCGTGTCATTTATTTTACTAGTTTAGAGAGATAAAAATTTTGACTCATGAAGTATCGATTAAAAAAGGCTGCGGTGTTGGGCTCCGGCGTGATGGGTTCCGGCATTGCTTGTCATTTGGCGAACATTGGAATGGAAGTGTTGTTGTTGGACATTGTTCCACCCCAATTGGACGCCCAACAGCGAAAAGACCCACAAGCACGAAACGGATGGGTAAACACCAGTTTGCAAAATGCCTTGCGTTCCAAGCCGGCGGCATTGTATCATAAATCTTTTGCGAGTCGAATCAAAACGGGCAATTTTGAAGACGATTTTGAAAAAATTGCCGATGCCGATTGGATTATAGAAGTGGTGATTGAGCGTTTGGACATTAAACGGCAAATTTTTGAAAAGGTGGATCGGCTTCGGAAAGCACAGAGTTTGGTGAGCTCCAATACCTCCAGTATTCCCATTCATCTTCTGGCAGAAGGTCGTTCCGCTGATTTTAAAGCGCATTTTTGTGGGACTCATTTTTTTAATCCCCCCCGATATTTACGCCTTTTGGAAGTGATTCCAACACCCGACACGCGAGTTGAGGTGACACAGCATTTTATGGAATTTGGTAAAACGGCTTTGGGAAAACAAACCGTTTTGTGTAAAGACACCCCTGCCTTTATCGGAAATCGAATTGGAGTGATGTCTGGAAGTGAAACTTTTTTGTTGACAGAGAAATACGAATTTAGTGTTGAGGAAGTCGATGCCCTAACGGGTTCGCTCATTGGGCGTCCCAACACCGCGACTTTTCGACTTCAAGATTTAGTGGGTTTGGATACCAGTGATAATGTGAGTCGCTTTGTAACCGAAAATGTAAAGGGGGATCGATATATCGATCAATTGAAAGAAAAGCCTACGCCCAAGTTTATGCGCTTTCTTTTGGACAATAAGTTTTTGGGAAATAAAACGGATAAAGGTTTTTATGAGAAAACTTCTAAAAAAGATGAACATGGAAAAACCATTATTAATGCTTTAAACTTACAGACCCTCACCTATGCTCCGACCACCAAACCCAAAATGGAAGTGGTTAGAACCGCGAAAGGAATGGAGCTGATGAACAAACGCCTTCAATATTTAGTAGATGGCGACAGTAGAGAACAACAATTTTTTAAAGATTATTTTGGGGCATTATTTTCCTATGCTGCGGCACGTGTACCCGAAATTTCCGACCAATACTATCCGGTTGATGACGCTATGCGAACCGGGTATGTATGGGATTACGGACCCTTTGAATATTGGGATTTAATTGGTTTTGAAAAAGGAATGGCCTTGGCCGAAGCCACTGGTGAAAAGTTACCTCAATGGATTACAGAGCTAAAAGAAAAAGGGGATCAGTTGTTCTATAAATACGAAAAGGGCCAGCGAAAATATTTTAACCTCGAATCAAAAACCTATGAAGCGGTTCCCGGATCGGAGTCCTTTATTATTTTGGACAGCTATCGTTCACAAGCTCCGGTAATTAAAAACAGTGAATGTTTGGTTCACGACATTGGAGAGGGAGTGTTGTGTTTGGAGTTTACCAGTAAAAGTAATGCCATCGGTGAAGGAATCGGACGCGGTTTGGACGAGGTCATCCGATTGGCAGAAGAAGGTGATTGGAAGGGAGTCGTCATTGGAAATAATGCCAAGCAGTTTTCCGTCGGTGCCAATCTGATGAATGTTGGGATGTTGGCCATGCAAAAACAATTCGAACCGCTGGAAAAAATGGTGGATGGTTTTCAGCAAATGAATATGAAGTTGCGTACCTCTAAAATCCCTGTGGTAGTTGCCACACAAGGCTATGTTTTTGGTGGTGGTTGCGAAATTGCCATGCATTGTGATGCAGGAATCTACGCTGCGGAGTCCTATATCGGTCTGGTAGAAGTAGGGGTAGGCTTGTTGCCTGGTGGGGGAGGAACCAAAGAGTTTGCTCTTCGTGCCAGTGATGACTTTTTTGAGGGTGATGTGCAATCCCCCACTTTGATCAATTATTTTAAAACCATTGCAACAGCCGCCGTTTCCACTTCCGCTCATGAAGCTTTCGATTTAAATTATCTCAAAAAAGGGCGTGATTTTGTGTGTGTTAATACCCCCATGAATATAAGCAGGGCAAAAGAAAAAGTGCTGCAGTTGGCGGAACAATATATCCCTCCAGCCATTCGCGAGGATGTTGAGGTTTTGGGTAGAGGAGGATTGAGTGTATTGTATTCCGCTATCAATGAATTTAGACTGGGAGAGTATATGTCGGATTACGATGTGGAAATTGCGCGTAAAATTGCCTATGTCATCTGTGGAGGTGACTTGACGGCTTCTCAAAAGGTGAGCGAACAATATTTATTAGATATTGAGCGTGAAAATTTTATGGCCCTTTTGGGAAATCAAAAAACCTTGGATCGCATCCAATATCTTTTAATGAACAACAAACCTTTAAGAAACTAAATTCATGGAAGCATATATAATTAAAGGCTATAGATCGGCCGTTGGAAAAGCCAAAAAAGGAGGATTTAAGAATTTTCGTTCCGATGATTTGGCGGTCGCCATCATCAAGCAGTTAATGGCAGCCGTTCCCGAAGTGGATCCCAAACAGGTGGACGATGTGATTGTGGGATGTGCCAATCCAGAGGGGGAGCAAGGACTTCAAGTAGGTCGTTTGATTGCTGCTCGTGCTTTAGGAAAAGAAGTACCCGGAATAACAATCAACCGTTATTGTGCGTCGGGTTTGGAAGCCATTGGACAAGCCGTAGCGAAAATTAAAGCCGGTTATGGACATATCTATATTGCAGGAGGTGCTGAAAGTATGAGTATGATTCCGATGACGGGTTATAAACTCGCACCGAGCTATCAAGCCAATATGGAAAATTTAAATTACCATGTAGGAATGGGGGCAACCGCAGAGGCGGTGGCCGCCAAGTATAAGATCACCCGAGAAGCGGCAGATGTTTTTTCTTATCACTCGCACAAAAAAGCCGCTGAGGCCATAGATGCTGGAAAATTTGCCAACCAAATTGTTCCCGTTACGGTGGAGGAGGTTTTTGTAGCCGGTGGTCAACGAAAAACAAAATCCCACACGGTTGCTGTGGACGAGGGGGTTCGCCGAGACACCACCGTGGAGGGATTGGCTAAATTGCGTCCGGCGTTTAAAATGAAAGGGGTGGTCACCGCGGGGAATGCTTCTCAAACGTCTGATGGAGCAGCCTTTACCCTAGTGGTGAGTGAAGCGATGGTAAAACAGTTGCATTTGCAACCCATTGCGCGATTGGCCGCTTGCGCGGTTGCAGGAGTGGATCCCTTGTATATGGGAATAGGACCTTGTATGGCCATCCCAAAAGCCTTGCAACAAGCCGGATTACAACTAAAAGACATCCAACAGACTGAACTTAATGAAGCCTTTGCGGCGCAAGCATTGGCGGTGATTCAAGAGGCCGGACTGAATCCCGAAACCGTTAATGTGAACGGAGGAGCCATTGCATTGGGGCATCCCCTGGGTTGTACCGGGGCAAAACTCACCATACAATTGTTGGACGAAATGCAACGGCGCAACCAACGTTATGGAATGGTGACGGCCTGTGTAGGTGGCGGACAAGGGATTGCCGGTATTTTTGAACGATTATAGTTTTCAATGGCAGCGGTAGCAACGATTGATGGAAAACGAGAAGCCCAAAAACAACAAATCCGTGAACGCCTTTTAGCAGAGGCATTGCTACTTTTTTCTGAACAGGGATTGGAACACACCAAGGTGTCCCATATTGTAGAAAAAAGTGGAATTGCTCGAGGGACTTTTTACAATTATTTTCCCGATATCAATACGCTTTTTGATGCTTTGATTGAGCAATTAAACGATCGTATTCACCAGCAAATTCTTATAACGAGAAAGGAAACCCATAATGTCTACGACTATTTGTATAAAACCTTTAAAAGTTATTTTGATATTATTGGAACTCCTGAAATGGTGAAATTTCACATCATCAATCAAGCCCAAATCCGCCAGCGATCTTATCAAAGCACCATGGTAAAAACACTTGTAAAAGATTTGAATAGAGATTTAAAGTCCTCCAAAAAAATCAAAGCTTTTACTGAAAAATACGAATTTCTTTTATTGAGTTTTATGTTAGTCGGTGCTCCTCCGGAGTTGTTTTTAGCCACCCACACCTCTGATGTAAATCTTTCCAGCGAACAACTGGCGACTTTTCTCAGCAAACTTTTTTATAAGGTCTTGATGGAGTAAAGGCAGGTATTTAATACTTTTGGAGGTGTCAAAGACCCAATGATGATCCAGTTGCTCTACCTACATTCCCTTCACAGCCTCAGAAAAACTTTTGGAAATCGGGATTTAGTCTATTATTTCGTAGGATTGCTGTTGGTTTTGATGGTTTTTACAAAAAGTTTATATCCCTATGTTTTAAAACATCCCCAATGGTTTTTGCTTTTTAGCCTTCAAATTTTACAAATACATTTTATTCAAAAAGATCAAGGATTGTTGAAATTGGCAGGAACTTTTGGCAAAGGATTTAGATTTTTAGAATACAGTTTTTACAGCCTACCCTACTAATTTTATATGCGCTTACTGCTCATTGGGTTTTATTCGGCATCCTACTTTTACTTGTTTTTTTGATTACTCTGATTCCTCAGCAAAAACGCTTTATTGGATTCGCTCCATTCCTGATTTTTGTACCCTCTTGGAAAACACAATTCAGAAAATATCGCTTGTGGATTATTTTGGGAGTGATGCTGTATTTATGTTTTAAAGGGTATGAAGTTGGCAATATTGGACTGCTCTATCTTGCGCTGTTGTTGGGAGGAATCACCGTACTTTCTATTCTTTTTTATAAAGAACAAAAAAGTTTTGTGGGATGGAGCGCATTCAAAGGGGAAGCTTTTCTTTTGGAAGTAATGAAAATCAATTTGCTCAACAGTACAATCTTTTTTGGGCCACTTATTTTGCTGGTTATGTATTTTGACGTGCGGCAACTTTGGGTTTTTGTACCTCTATTCTTTGTTTTTATGGTGGCTGTTTTAATCAAATATGCTTATTATGAAAATAGTTTTCAGCAAGGGGTAATTTTTGTTCTTTTTTTAATTTTTCTCCCCTATGCTTTCCCCTTATTAGTCGTGCCGTATTTTTATCGTAAAAGTGTTCATACCCTCCAACAGCTCCAAAGTTCAGATGTTACACCTCAAAATTGATGAAAAATCTTACGGAAGAAAAAGTATTTTTTCTCAATTAACACTTGATCTTCAAGTTCCGGGGGTCTATGGTTTGGTGGGGAAAAATGGAGTTGGAAAAACCACTTTACTGGAATGTATCGCAGGCCAAACTTCATTTAAGGGGGGAATGCATTGGAACCAACAAATATTAGACAAAAGTGAAGTGGCATGGTGTCCTACTCATCCCTTTGTTTATGAGTATTTAAACAGTACGGAATTTAGTCGGTTTTTTGCCCAATTGATGAAAATTGAACAAATCAAATCCAAAGTGGTGTTTGATGTGCCAGAGCGTCCGTTGATAAAAGAGTTTTCTACCGGCATGAAAAAGAAAGCCTACCTCAATGCCCTGCTTCAAAAGGAATATACACTTTATCTTTTTGATGAGGTCTTTAATGGTTTGGATATGGAGTCTGTTTTTGCTCTTCAAAAATTAATCCTTTCCCTTGGCAAAACTAAAATTGTGATGGTTTCCTCCCACATTATTGACTCCTTGTTTAAGATTTGTGATGCTATTTTTTGGCTTAATGACGGAAGAATAGAAAGGTTTGAACGAAATGAATACAGGAATTTAGAGCTTAAGCTGTTGGGTTAAAATTTAAATAAGTTTGTAAAACTTAAAGCTGACACGGAAAGAATTCTTTACACGTTTTAATTCGCTCTAACTTCCGAGCAGGATATAAATCAAAACAGTAATTACACAGAGTGCGATGGAAAAAGGAGTGGTGTATTTCCATGATTTTAGATCCAAAAGCGGTGGCTGTGCTTCCCATTCTTTTTGGGATTGGGGATAAAAATAAGAAACCCCAAACATGACCGCCACATTCAAGACAAATTCAATTCCCCAAATGTGTACAAAATGAATGTTTACGGGAACAATAAAAGTGGTGAGGATGTAAAAAATTAACCCGATTAATAAAGCTGTTTTTGCAGCGACTGCCGAAATGGTTTTAGTAAAAAAACCGGCCAGCATAATGGAGGCGATGGGGATAAAGAAAATCCCGTTGAGTTGTTGGAGCAATTGATAAAGTCCGTCGGGGGCATTGGCAACCCAAGGTGCTACGGCAATGGCAAAGAAGGCAAGAACCGTGGAGGTGAGTTTGCCCACCCGAACCAGTTTTGAATCGGTACATGTTTTGTCAATGATTTCTTTGTAAATATCAATACTAAAAATGGTGGCGGCACTATTCAAAACGCTATTAAAAGTACTCAACACTGCCCCCATAACAATTGCGGCAAAGACCCCAATCAAGCCTACGGGTAGTACTTTTTTAATCAACTCTGGATAAATCATGTCTTGGTTGTCATACAGACTATCGCCATAGTAGTAGAAACCGATCACCCCCGGGAGGATGATGATTAAGGGCACTAATATTTTGAGTACTCCGGTAAACAGTAAACCTTTTTGCGCTTCCACCAAACTTTTGGCACCCAAGGCGCGTTGAATGATGGTTTGGTTCATACTCCAAAAATAGAGTTGATTGATGATCAGCCCTGTAAAAAGCACTCCAAAAGGCAAGATGGAATCGGGTGCACCCACCACATTGAATTTTTCTGGAGCATTCCTATACACAGCTTTTAGGCCGCTGAAAAGATTTCCCTCACCAATGCTGACCAAAGCAATGCAGGGTACTGCCAAGCCTCCAATGAGCAATCCGTAACCATTGAGTGTATCCGATACAGCCACCGCTTTAAGTCCACCAACGATGGCATAGAGCGAACCCAGTAAGCCGATGGCGATGACCGTCAGTATAATCCCTTGTTGTCGAGAGACACCCAAGACTTCAGAGACATTAAAAATACTCTCTAAATTAATAGCTCCGGTGTAGAGCACTATGGGTAAAAGTGTAACGACAAATGAGATCATCAAAAAAAAAGCAACAAGCGTACGTGTACTGCGATCAAAGCGTTGTTCTAAATACTGGGGAATGGTGGTCAGCCCCATTTTTAAATATTTGGGAACAAAATAGATGGCCGCGATGATGAGCGCCAAAGCCGAGGTCACCTCCCAAGCAATGATGATAAACCCATTTTTATAAGAAGACCCATTCATCCCGATGAGGTGTTCTGTAGAAATATTAGTCAACAGCATGGAACCCGCAATAACCACTCCGGTCAGACTTCTACCGCCCAAAAAATAACCGTCTTGCGAACTCAGGTTTTCGTTTCTTAATTTGTACCAAGAATAAATAGCAACAAAAACAGTATAGGCAATAAAGGTAAAAAGGATCATGAAATTTTAGGGTTTTGAAGAATTTTTTGATGTTGCCTGTCTGATGCCACCAAAATATATTTTTATGTGTTAGCGGATTTTAAAGATACATAATTTTTATATGTCGGTGGGTGCAGCTTGACGGGATCATTGTTATTGAAATTCCTGTCTTCATAAAATATATTAAGAATCTGTAAATGGAATGGTTTTTTATTTTGTAGAAATCGCTTTTGAATTTTTTTAAAAACTCAAGAAATAGAGGGTTGTGTTAAATTGAAATGAGATTATATTTACTCTGAAAGAGTTTAATTTTAAAATTATAAATTCAAGAAGGAACACAAAATTATAGTGATTCAGCAGATAAAAAACCAACACTAGAATATTGGATGTAACGGTTTCACCGCTTATCCTCCCAAACCAAACGCTCCTCCTTTCGTTCAGTAAAGAAATCACTGCATTTCCCGTCACCCATACCGGTAATGCCTCCGTCTGGATGGCAGATGAGGGTACAGTTTTCATTATACAATTCACTAAAAACATCACAACAATATTGCGGAATAAAAAAGACGGTTTTGTTTTGGTAGCTATAGCGATAGATTTTGGCGGGAGGATTTCGGACGGTTTCCGTTTTTATTGCTTCAATTTTTTGAGTAATACAAGCGGGTAGGTTTTCGGTGTCTTTTTCTTTGTTACAACTCATGAGCAATAACACACAACAAAGCGCGGAACGGTATAAGGATTTCATTGGGTTTTACTTCACAATTTTTTCACCACATAGGTCACGATTCCCCAAATAATCAGTTCGTTTTCTTCGGTGACTTTCAGGGGTTGGTAGTTTTTGTTTTCAGGCATCAGATAGACGCAGTCGGCAGCTACTTTGAGGCGTTTCACGGTGAATTCACCATCGATAAAACAGACGGCAATTTTCTTGTCTTTGGGTTCTAAGCTCCTGTCGATCACCAACAAATCGCCATCGTCCAATCCGGCACCTTGCATAGACTCTCCCGAAACCCGCGCATAGAAAGTCGCTTCTTCGTTGCGCACCACTTCTTGATCAATGCTGATGCGCAATTCTTTAAAGTCATCGGCAGGTGAAGGAAAACCGGCGGAGACGCCTTCCTGTGCCCAATGCAGTTTTTTTTGATGCTCTTGATCGGGGTGAAAAAAAACTAATTTCTGTGGGTTCATTTTCCTTTTTTTACGATAATAATTTCATTGATTTCAGTAGTAAAACGCTGCGATAGATGTTCTTGTTTCATTTTCCAAGTACGTTTTAAATCTTGATTGGCCAGTTTTATCCGATGGGGCCCAAAGCGTTTGTGTACACGATCCAAACTTTGCATCACCGCCAGATGTTTGTCGCTGTTGTTTTGAAACAAGCTCAGTTGTCGTTCTGCAGTTGGCACCAAGCCCATAATCATGACGCCTGCTTTTTTATAGTGAATCCCTTCTTTAAATATTTTTTTTAAGCCCATGACGGCGTATTTGCTCAGCGTGATACTGGAATTAGAGGCATAGGGTAGGGGCAGCACACAGCTATTGCGGTAGGGCAGACTTCCTTTTTTATGGGGATCACTTCGCACAAACACCAAAAGAGCATTACAGCTACTTTGTTGCTTCCGCATTTTTTCGGCACAACTTGTAGCAAAAGTCGAAATGCGTTCTTCTAGGTCCGAAAAAGCAGTCAGTGTACCCTCAAAACTGCGGGTGGTGGCAATGCCTTTTTTAGGAGGTGTCACTTCTTCCAATTGGATGGAAGCAATGCCTAACAAATCTTTTTTTAGGCGTAACCCCAAAATACTCATATGTTTTTGTATCCAACTATCGGGCAATTGGGTGAATTGCAGGGCATTGTTAATCCCCATTGCTTCTAGGCGTTTTCGGTGTTGTCGACCAATCCCCCACACATCGCCGATGGCTGTCCATTGTAGTGCTTTTACCCGCTTCTTTTCATCGTCAATACAATAAACTCCTTGGGTACGATCGGCAAATTTTTTAGCAATCTTGTTGGCGATTTTTGCCAAGGCTTTGGTGGGAGCCAAGCCAATAGACACAGGAATGCCCGTCCATTTCCGAACGTGTTTGCGCATTTTATGACCTTCTTGCTCCAAATCAAAATAATCAAAACCTTTAAACTGTAAAAAAGCTTCGTCAATACTGTAAATTTCTACGTTGGGAGTGTACTGCTCCAAAATACGCATCACCCGGCTGCTCATGTCACCATAAAGGGGATAGTTGGAGGAAAACACCTTGATGTGCTGCTGTTTAAATTGTTCTTTGTACTGAAAAGCCGGAGCTCCCATGGGAATCCCCAGGGCTTTGGCTTCGTTGCTTCGCGCAATTACACAGCCGTCATTGTTGGAAAGAATCACCACGGGTTTACCTTCCCATTGCGGCTGAAAAACCCGCTCGCAAGAAGCATAAAAATTATTACAATCAACCAGTGCAAACATGTGGAAAAGGTATTAAAATGTTTTTCAAAATGGAATAGCAAATGACGATATTTTGAGATCTTTTTTGCGCCCGTTTTTAATTCACAAAAAGCCTTTGATTTTCTACACAAATAAAGACTGACTTTAGACAAAAGTTGTAATTTTGTTCCTTGTATAAAGTTCAGACCATTACATGGATAAATATTCCTTTTTGAATGCTGCGCACACAGCCTATTTTTCTTCCCTTTACGATCAGTATTTACAGGCCCCTGATAGTGTAGAACCCAGTTGGAGAGCTTTTTTTCAAGGTTTCGATTTTGGAATGGAAAGCAGCAATGGAACCGTTTTCGAGACCGAAGTTGAGGTTCCGGAACACTTGCAAAAAGAATTTAGAGTCATCAAATTGATTGATGGCTATCGAACTCGAGGGCATTTGTTTACCAAAACCAATCCGGTTCGGGAGCGAAGAAAATACTTACCCACGCTGGATATTGAAAATTTTGGACTGGAGGCAAGTGATTTAGACACTATTTTCAATGCCGGGGATATTATGGAAATTGGTCCCAGCAGCCTGCGTGATATCATTCAGCATCTACAACGCATTTATTGCGAATCCATAGGACTTGAGTATATGTATATTCGCGATCCTGAAAAGGTGCAATGGATTCAGCAGCGTTTAAACATCAACGACAATCATCCTAATTTTTCTAACGATGAAAAAAAACACATCCTCGAAAAGCTGACCGAGGCCGTGGCTTTTGAAAACTTCTTGCACACCAAATACGTCGGTCAAAAACGCTTTTCTTTAGAAGGTGGTGAATCTTTGATTCCCGCTCTTGATGCGGTGGTTGAAGCAGCAGCCAATCAAGGGGTGGAAGAGTTTGTTATGGGAATGGCACACCGCGGACGTTTGAATGCTTTGACCAATATTTTTGGAAAATCAACCAAAGCCATCTTTAGCGAGTTTGATGGAAAAGACTACGAAGAAGTTGTTTTTGATGGAGATGTAAAATACCATTTGGGATGGACTTCCGAACGGGTGACAAAAAGCGGAAAACGCATCAATATGAACATTGCGCCCAATCCCTCCCACTTGGAAACTGTGGGAGCTGTATTGGAAGGAATTGTTCGAGCAAAGTCCGAAGATAAATTTGGAGGAGATAAAAACAAGGTATTGCCCATCATTGTCCATGGCGATGCGGCTATTGCCGGCCAAGGTTTGCCCTACGAAATTGTACAAATGGCACAGTTGAAAGGCTACGGTACCGGGGGAACGGTTCACATAGTTGTGAATAATCAAATTGGTTTTACCACCAATTATTTGGATGCCCGTTCCAGTACCTATTGTACCGATGTTGCCAAAGTAACCCTTTCGCCGGTATTGCATGTCAATGCCGATGACGCCGAAGCAGTGGTGCATGCCACGCTTTTTGCGCTGGACTATCGAATGAAATTTGGACGCGATGTATTTATCGACCTTTTAGGATATCGCAAATATGGACATAACGAAGGAGATGAACCCCGATTTACACAGCCCGCCTTGTATAAAGCCATAGCGAAACATAAAAATCCAAAAGAGATTTATGCCGAAGTGTTGCTCCGGCAAAATGTGATCGACCAAGATTACGTAAAAACCATAGAAGCCAACTACCGCAACGTTTTAGAAGATAACCTGGAAGATTCCAGAAAGCAACAAACCACCGTGATTACTCCTTTTATGCAGGACGCATGGAATGGTTTTACTCGGGTGGATGAATCTCAAATGATGCAAACGGTTGCCACAGCGGTTTCTCAAGAAATATTGGACGCTACGGCTAGTGCCCTTACAAGCTTACCCAAAGGAAAAAAGTTTTTGCGAAAAGCAGAGCGATTGATTAAGGATCGTTATAAAATGTATTTCGAAAAGGATGAGTTGGATTGGGCCATGGGAGAATTATTAGCCTATGGCACACTGCTTCAGGAAGGTTTCAACGTTCGTATTTCGGGACAGGATGTAGAACGCGGCACCTTTTCACACCGCCACGCAGTCTTGAAGACAGAAGGTGCTGAGGAGGATGTGGTTTTACTTAAAAACGTAACTGAAAAACAAGGGCGATTTGACGTGTTTAATTCCTTGTTGTCAGAATATGGCGTGCTCGGGTTTGACTACGGTTATGCCATGGCAAGTCCCAACACTTTGACGATATGGGAGGCCCAGTTTGGGGATTTTTCCAACGGAGCCCAAATCATGATCGACCAATACATTTCCTCGGCAGAAGATAAATGGAAGTTGCAAAATGGGTTAGTGTTATTGTTACCCCACGGTTATGAAGGGCAAGGCGCAGAGCATTCTTCGGCGCGTATGGAGCGCTATTTGCAACTGTGTGCCCGGGACAATATGTTTGTGGCCAATTGTACCACACCGGCCAATTTATTTCATATTTTGAGAAGACAAATGCGCGTTTCTTATCGAAAGCCATTGGTCATTTTCACTCCAAAAAGTTTGTTGCGCCATCCTCAAGCGATTTCTTCTCAAAAGGATTTCACATCAGGCACTTTTCAACCCTTGATTCCCGATACTTCCGTGGAGCAGGACAAAGTGAAAAGTGTCGTATTTTGTTCTGGGAAGTTCTATTACGATCTGCTAAAAGTTCGAACGGAAAGGGGAAGAGACGATGTCGCATTGGTTCGATTGGAACAATTGTTTCCCTTGCCCGTCAACGAAATTCAGGCAGCAATTGACCAATATACCGCCGCAACCGATTGGGTTTGGGCGCAAGAAGAACCCAGAAACATGGGAGCTTGGAGCTTTTTGTTATTGCAATTGCCACAAGCACAAAAATTTCGCCCTGCCACAAGACGTTTTTACGGAGCCCCCGCTGCGGGGAGTGCCGTGCGTTTTCAAAAAAGACATCAGGAAGTCATTGACTATGTTTTTGACGCTGAAAAAGATAATTTTATTCGTAAAACAAAATAAAAGCCTAAAAAATGATTTTAGAAATGAAGGTTCCTTCTCCGGGAGAATCCATAACAGAAGTTGAAATTGCACAATGGTTAGTTGCTGATGGAGACTATGTCGAAAAAGATCAAGCCATTGCAGAAGTGGATTCTGACAAAGCAACCCTAGAGTTGCCTGCAGAAGTCAGTGGTACAATTACCCTAAAGGCCGAAGAGGGAGATGCCGTTGCCGTTGGGGCGGTAGTATGTCTTATCGATACCGAAGGTGTTCCCAGTGAAACACAAGCAGTCAAGTCGGCGGAGCCTGCTGCAGCCGTTGCTGTGGCTGCTCCGGTACAAAACACTCCTAGTGTTACCACCTATGCTTCGCAAAGCCCGTCACCCGCTGCCAAAAAAATCATGGCAGAAAAAGGAATTGACGCAAAAAGTATTCAAGGGTCGGGACGAGACGGGAGAATTACCAAGGAAGATGCAGTGAAAGCTGTTCCTTCCATGGGAACGGCTCCGGAAGGAGGCGATCGTGGACAAACGCGCGCCAAACTTTCTATGTTGCGACGTAAAGTTGCAGAACGATTGGTGGCAGCTAAAAACGAAACCGCCATGTTGACCACTTTTAACGAAGCGGACATGGCTCCTATTTTCGATTTGCGCAAACAATACAAAGATGCCTTTTTGGACAAGCACGGTGTAAAACTCGGATTTATGAGTTTTTTCACCAAAGCAGTCGTACGTGCTTTAAAACTATATCCCGATGTCAACTCGATGATGGATGGAGATTATAAAATCAGCTATGATTATTGTGATATAAGTGTGGCGGTCTCTGGTCCCAAAGGCTTGATGGTGCCGGTCGTCCGAAATGCCGAAACCCTTTCTTTTGCCGGAGTCGAACAAGAAATTGGTCGTTTGGCAGTGCGCGCTCGCGATGGAAAAATTACTGTGGATGACATGACCGGAGGTACGTTTACCATTTCCAATGGAGGGGTATTTGGATCCATGCTTTCCACACCCATTATCAACCCTCCTCAATCAGGTATCCTTGGGATGCACAACATCATTGAACGACCCGTTGCGATTAATGGAAAAGTAGCAATACGTCCCATGATGTATTTGGCACTCTCCTATGATCATCGGATCATTGATGGTCGTGAGTCTGTTGGATTTTTAGTTGCGGTGAAAGAAGCCTTAGAGGATCCATTAACGCACCTTATGGACGGCGATGCTAAAAAAGCTTTTGAATTATAGCCAAAGGCGGAGTTTCTTGTAATCGATCAATGCTTTGTGCTTGCGGAAAAAATCTGCACCCAAGATACCGTCAATCGGTTTAGCTCCTTGCGACACCAAAGAGGTATTGATGTGGGTCATGTCCAACAATACAAAAGAATGTTTGCGCAGGGCGTAGCGACCGATTTTCAGATTGCATTTTTGTGCCATTACCGCTTCCATTTTCCCTTGACTGGCTCCAGCAGCATCAAAACGATCCCCCTTGGAAAGCAATCCAAACTCTTGCTGTAATTTTTCGTGAATACAACTGCTTGAGGCTCCCGTATCAATCAACAAAACTGCGGGCTTGTCATTGATGTGGGCTTTGCACAGCAAATGTTTGGTCTTGGTGTATTGTAATGCTATGTATCGACTTTTGTAGTTCAAGGAATAAAATAAACCCCAAATGTAAAACTTAGCCCTAGAATGCCATCCGATTTTATTAGTTTTATGCCTTTCATATAAATAATAACGCAAAAAAGTTCTTTGGACACCTTTTAATCCATTAAACAAACACTATTTAATATTTATTTTACAAGCATTGATGAACTTAATAGACACCCATACCCACCTTTATGCCGAGGCTTTTGACGAAGACCGCGATCACGCCATCCAAAAAGCCATTGCGGTGGGGGTGGAACACTTTTTCTTACCTGCCATAGATGCCACATACATTGAAGGAATGTTTGCTTTGGAAGAAAAATTTCCGGATCACGTTCATTTAATGATGGGACTACATCCCACTCACGTGAAAGAAAATTACTACGAAGAATTGGCACAAATTGGGGCTTTGTTTGCGGGAAGAAATTTTTCTGCTGTTGGGGAAATTGGCATCGATTTATACTGGGATAAATCTTTATTAAAACAACAACAAGAAGCCTTTCATATACAAATTAAATGGGCCAAACAACACGAATTACCGATCGTAATTCACTGCCGAGATGCCTTTGATGAGGTTTTTGAAGTGTTAGAAACACACAAAAACGAAAATTTATCGGGAATCTTTCATTGTTTTACGGGTACCTTGGAGCAGGCAAAAAAAGCCATAGATTTGAACCTAAAACTAGGTATAGGTGGGGTTGTGACGTTTAAAAATGGTAAGATCAATCAATTTTTGAACGAAATCCCTTTAACCGAAATTGTTTTGGAAACCGACGCGCCCTATTTAGCCCCTGCTCCCTACAGAGGCAAACGGAACGAAAGTGCGTATTTGCCCATTATTGCTGAAAAAGTGGCCGATTGTTATGGCTTATCCATCACAGAAATTGCTCGCCAAACCACCCAAAATGCCTTGGGAATTTTTAAAAATCACAACATAAGTTAGAAAAAGGCGAAATAAAAGTTTTATGAAAGATTATTTTTTGCTTTATTTGGGATGTTATAGAGAGGTGGCCGAGTGGTCGAAGGCGCACGCCTGGAAAGTGTGTATCCCGATTGCATCGGGATCGAGGGTTCGAATCCCTTCCTCTCTGCAAAAATATTCGAATCGTTTATATTTTTTTTTATCTTTAACCGCATTAATTAAAATTAAGAACCAACTTTACTAAAAATGAGAAAATTATTCCTTGCCCTTACATTCGCAGGTTTTATGGTGAGTTCAGCTACTGCAACAACAACCGTAGTAACTCCTGTCGATGAAAACACAACAACAATTGTTCAGGACGATGCCAGTGCCGGTGACGCCGCAGCATCCGCTTCCTTTACTCAAGAACTTAAAAAACGTTTCATAGAAGGAGGCCCCGGCTTCATGGGAATCGTTTTGATTTGTTTGATTCTAGGATTGGCCATCGCCATCGAACGTATTATTTTCTTGAATTTAGCAACTACCAACACTAAAAAACTAACGGAAGGCGTTGAAGAAGCGCTCGGTTCTGGAGGTGTTGAAGCTGCAAAAGAAGTATGTAGAAACACCAAAGGCCCCGTTGCTTCCATCTTCTATCAAGGTCTTGACCGTATGGATGAAGGCGTTGAGAGTGCTGAAAAAGCCGTTGTAGCCTATGGAGGTGTTCAAATGGGACAACTCGAAAAGAACGTTTCTTGGATTTCTCTGTTCATCGCATTGGCACCCATGCTTGGGTTCATGGGAACAGTAATTGGGATGATTCAAGCATTCGACAAAATTGAAGCTGCTGGTGATATGCAACCTTCTCTTGTAGCAGGGGGTATTAAAGTAGCCCTTCTTACAACTGTATTTGGTCTGATTGTTGCAATCATTCTTCAAGTATTCTACAACTACATCGTCGCAAAAATCGATAGTATTGTAAACGATATGGAAGATGCTTCGATTACCTTAATCGACATTCTTGTAGCAAAAAAGAAATAATTAATCAATTAACAGCCATTCATTATGAATCTTCAAAATATTGTAAAAATTATCTGTGCTGTTTTTGGTTTGCTAGGTGCTATCTTCTTATTCCGTATTATAGGTGTGGGTGACGAGGAAATCAAAATGGCAGCTAGTACAGGGGACTTCGGTACCGTTTCCCCTTTAGTATCACTTTCAATTGCTATCCTTATTATAGCCGTGGTCATTACGTTGATCTTCTCGCTATTAAATTTAGCCACTAGTGGTCAAAAACTAAAAAAAGCACTTCTGTTTATAGGCTGTTTTGCAGTCATAACCGGTATAGCATTTGCCGCTTCTCAGGGCGTTGAAACCCCCATGAAAGACGGTGAAGTGTTGTCCGCAAGTGGATCCAGATGGGTAGAAACAGGACTACGAATGTTTTATTTGTTATCCATTCTAGCAATTGGTTCCATGGTGTTTTTTGGAGCGAAAAAAATCATCAAAAGATAGACTATGGCAAAGCGATCAGCACCAGAAGTTAATGCAGGATCGATGGCAGATATTGCCTTCTTGCTCTTAATCTTTTTCTTGGTGACCACAACTATTGAAACAGATAGTGGGATCAACCGTAAGTTGCCCCCTATGGAAGATCAAGTTGATCCTCCCATTATTAGAGAGAAAAACATCCTTCCTGTTGTAATCAATAAAAACAATCAGTTATTGGTTGAGGAAGAATTGGTTGACATCAAGGATTTAAGACAAGTCGCCATTGACTTTTTAGACAATGGTGGAGGTCAAGGAGAGGAAGCTTGCGACTACTGTCAAGGGAAACGCAGCCCCGCCTCTTCGGACAATCCCGACAAGGCCATTATTTCTCTTAAAAATGACAGAGAGACCTCGTACAAGATTTATATCGCCGTTCAGAACGAATTAGTAGCTGCCTACAACGATCTTCGAGATCGTGAATTTAAAAGGTTAAATCCCAACCTTGGTTTATCCTATGTAGAGGCTGAAAAACGCGCTGACGATCCAAGAACTTCTATCGAGGAAGTTGAGCGTCTTCAACCAAAATTAGACGCTGTGAAGGCTTTATTCCCTCAGAAATTGTCGGAAGCCGAGCCAAGTAAACCATCGAATTAAACTGCATTCTTATGTCAAAATTTAAAAAGAAAAAAGGCGGAGAATTGCCAGCGATATCTACAGCATCCTTACCCGATATTGTATTTATGTTGTTGTTCTTCTTCATGGTCGCTACCGTAATGCGTGATAGCACCTTGATGGTAATGAATGTATTACCCGCTGCAGACCAAATTCAAAAATTGGATAAGAAGGATCGTGTCATGTACATCTATGCCGGGAAACCTTCTACCAGATACCAAGACAAGTATGGTACCAGTGCCAAAATTCAGTTGAATGATAAATTTTCAACGGTAGCCGATGTGGCTGCTTTTGTACTTGCGGAACGCGCTTCCAAAAGACAAGAATTGCAAAATGTACTGACCACTGCTTTAAAGGTGGATGGTGAGACCAAAATGGGTCTGATACAAGATATTAAACAAGAATTGCGAAAAGTGAGTGCTTTAAAGATCAATTACACCACCCGTGTAGGAGATTATGCACAAAACATCAAGTAGTATTTCTCTTAATAGAATGTTAAAAAAGTGTCTTTTTCAAGGCACTTTTTTTGTTTAATTTGCTAGGCAATTAGGTTGTTTTTTTGAACTGTTTATGAAATCTGTTTTTCTTCTCATATTTTCTCTGTTTCTTTTATTGCAACCGCTTTATGCGCAAGTATCCGAGGATGGTTCTGAAAACGAAAAAGTTTCCAACACTTTTAGAGAAGACCAATTTTATCTGGGTGTTTCTTTTGTTGCTTTGTTGAGCAATACTTCTTCTTTCGATCAAAGGGGTCTGTCAAGTCAACTTCAATTGGGGTGGGTTCGTGACATTCCATTGGTCGCCTCCAGCAAGTTGGCACTTGGTTTTGGGTTGGGTCATGCTTTTCATCGATACACTACTAATCTACGTCTTCAAGTTTCTGAAGGAGTATCTACAAACTATATGCTGGATACCGCAGAGGATGCGCCCAAAACGATTTTTGCAGCCCGTTCAATTGATTTTCCGATCAGTTTGCGTTGGAGAGATGCTACCCTGGACAGCTTTGCTTTTTGGCGGATCTATGCGGGTGTAAAATTGCGTTGGAATTATTGGGCAAAACAAAAAAACGCATTAAGTAAAACTTCCATTTTAGCAGATTTGAATCGTTGGAATACAGAGGCTTTTTTGAATTTCGGATACAATACTTGGAACTTCTACCTCGCCTATGATTTACAACCCCTGTTTATACCCATTACACTACTAGATAGTCCGGATCAACTTCAGATTCGTCCCATACGGATCGGCTTGATTTTTTATATTTTATAAGCGGAGTAGCTTATAATTCTTTTCGCATCCGCGCTACAGGAATGTCCAATTGCTCCCGATATTTGGCAACGGTTCGTCGGGCGACGATATATCCTTTTTCTTTTAGTGCCAATGATAGTGCTTGATCTGTCAAAGGTTTTTTCTTGTTTTCCCCACCAATCAAATTTTCCAAAATCGTTTTGATTTCTATCGAGGAAACGTCTTCACCTTCCTCATTTTTAAGTCCCTCAGAGAAAAAGGTTTTCAATAATTTTACACCATAGGGTGTTTCGATGTATTTACTATTGGCGACTCGGGAAACCGTTGAAATGTCCATGCCAATGGCATCTGCAATGTCTTTCAAAATCATGGGGCGCAACATGCGCTCATCACCACTCAAAAAATATTCTTTTTGGTGCGCAACGATGGCGTTGATAGTGAGGTAGAGGGTTTGATGACGTTGAACGATGGCATCGATAAACCACTTTGCGGAATCGAGTTTTTGTTTAATAAACAAAACCGCTTCTTGTTGCGATTTGGACTTTTTGGTACTTTCCTGATAGCCCGCCAACATTTCTTTATACGCTTGGGAAACATGTAATTGCGGCGCATTTCTTCGATTCAAGCGAACTTCAATCTTTCCTTCTTCGAGTGTTAAAATAAAATCGGGAACGATGTGGGTGTTCTGTATCGTGTTGGAAAGTGCTCCTCCAGGTTTTGGATTTAATTTGGCAATAATTCCCAAGGCATTTTTCAATTCTTCCTCAGAGATTCCGATGCGCTCTTGCAATTTTATATAATGTTTATGCGAAAAATGATCAAATTGTTTTTCTATGATTTCTTGCGCATGAATCACTTCTGGTCGATCTTTTGATTTTTTACTCAGTTGAAGCGACAAACATTCTTGTAAGGAACGCGCTCCCACTCCTGGTGGGTCCAAAGATTGAATGGAGCGCAAAACCTTGTCCAACTGCTTTTGGGTGACCATAATATTTTGCGTAAAAGCCAAATCGTCGATGAGTTCTTCATTGCTTCTTCGTATGTAACCACTATCGTCAATACTTCCTATCAGAAATTCGGCAATGGCAATTTCTTCCTCATTTAGGATGAGGTTTCCAACCTGTTGAAAAAGATATTGATGAAAACTAATGCCTCCACTGACAGGAATGGTACGATCTTCATCATCACTACTTTGGTTGTTGGCATACAAGCGATATGAGGGAATTTCATCATCACTCAGATATTGATCAATGTCAATTTCTTCAGTATCAATTTTAGTAGTATCATCGTATTCTTCGGTATTGTCAAGTGGCTCAATTTCTTCCTCAGCTCCGGTTTCAAGCGCAGGATTTTCACCCAACTCGGCTTCAATTTTTTGCTCCAAATCAAGGGTAGAAAGCTGTATCAATTTCATCAGCTGAATTTGCTGAGGAGAAAGCTTCTGAGAGAGTTTTATTTGGAGCTGCTGTTTTAGCATGGATTCAAGTTAGGAATTAAAAAATCTTCAATTAATAAAATTTGCTTAAAATTCTGCATTTTGTGGTGTTCTTGGATATGGAATAACATCTCTAATATTGCTCATTCCGGTAGTGAAGAGCACCAAACGTTCAAAACCCAACCCAAAACCACTGTGGGGAACGGTTCCAAAGCGTCTTAAATCTAAATACCACCAAAGTTCTTTGGGGTCAATATGCATTTCTTCAATTCTTTTTTCCAACACGTCCAAACGTTCTTCTCGTTGTGAACCCCCAACAATTTCACCAATGCCGGGAAACAAGATATCCATGGCACGTACTGTTTTTCCATCTTCATTACGACGCATATAAAAAGCTTTGATCCCACTGGGATAGTCGTATAATATCACAGGACATTTAAAGTGTTTTTCAACCAAAAAGCGTTCGTGCTCGCTTTGAAGGTCAACGCCCCATTCGTCGACCGGGTATTTAAATTTTTTCTTTTTATTGGGTTTCGAGTTTTTCAAGATATCAATGGCCTCCGTATAACTGACCCTTTTAAATTTATTTTGAGTAACAAAATTGATTTTTTCCAACAAACCCATTTCACTGCGTTCCAATTGGGGCTTTGCTTGTTCCTCTTTGGCAAATCGATCATCCAAAAAAGCGAGGTCTTTTTCACACCGTTGTAACACTTTTTTCAAAACACTACTGATAAAATCTTCTGCCAAACTCATGTTGTCGTCCAAATCGTAAAAAGCCATCTCGGGTTCAATCATCCAAAATTCTGCCAAATGACGTGTAGTATTAGAATTTTCCGCTCGAAACGTCGGACCAAAAGTATAAACTTCTCCCAAGCCCATGGCATAAGTTTCCGCTTCTAATTGACCGGAAACGGTTAGGTTGGTTTCTTTTCCAAAAAAATCTTCTTTGTAGGCAATAGTTCCATCCTCATTTTTAGGAGGATTGGAAGGATTGAGCGTGGAAACCCGAAACATTTCCCCAGCGCCTTCGGCATCACTTCCGGTGATGATGGGGGTATGCACATGATAAAATCCTTTTTCTTGAAAAAATTCATGCACCGCAAAAGACAAGGCAGACCGGACTCGCATAACAGCAGAAAAGGTGGAGGTGCGAATTCGCAAATGCGCTTTCTCTCGCAAAAACTCCATACTGTGTTTTTTGGGCTGTATGGGATATTTCTCAGGATCGGATACTCCTAATAGTTCTATTTCAGTCACTTGCATCTCAAACTTTTGGCCACTTCCTTGACTCGCAACCAATTTCCCAACGATAGCTAAAGAGGCCCCGGTGGTGATTTGTTTTAGAAAAGTATCATCGAATTGGTCCATGTCCACCACACATTGGAGATTGTCTAGCGTAGAGCCGTCATTCAAGGCAATAAAGCGTTGGGCTCTGAACGTACGTACCCAGCCTTTTACACAAAAAGTTGCGTTGATTTTTAATTGTTGTTCTATTTCGCTGATTTTCGTCGCCTTCATCCTTTATTTTTAGCCCTACAAAGATAATTTATTTCGTAAAAAAGGCTAACAATAGCACTCCTACTTATTCATCAAGAATCTTGATCTTTGAAGGTTTGATCACTTTTTGATTACTGACCGTATCTTCTAGCGAGATAAGTAAGGAGGGAAGTAAGATTAAATTGGCCAACATCGCCATAAAAAGGGTTACGGCAACCAAGCCTCCCAAGGCCTGTGTGCCTCCAAAATTGGAGGTAAGAAAAACGGAGAAACCAAAAAACAGTACTACCGAAGTATAAAACATACTAATTCCGGTTTCTTTTAAAGCCGCATAAACGGCAGTTTTTATTTTCCAACCATTAGAAATCAACTCTTGCCGATATTTGGCTAAAAAGTGAATGGTGTCATCCACCGAAATTCCAAAGGCGATACTGAACACCAAGATGGTCGAGGGTTTTAGCGGAATTCCCGTAAAACCCATTACCCCAGCGGTGATGATGAGTGGAAGCAAATTTGGAATCAATGAAATAATAATCATCTTGAAAGAGCGAAACAAAAAGGCCATAAATAGCGCAATCAAAAGAACGGCTAAGGACAGTGACAAAATCAGGTTGTTGATCAAGTATTTGGTTCCTTTCAAGAAAATCAATGCCTTCCCGGTCAGGTCCACCGTATAGCGATCTTTGGGAAAAATCTTTTCAATATTTTGAATTAATGTTGCCTCTATCGCCTCCATACGGTCTGTCTTTACGTCTTTCATAAAGGTGGTGATGCGACCGTATTGCGCAGTGGAATCTACATAGCCTTCGAGGAGGTTGCCGGCTCCATTGGAATTACTTAAATAGGGGTAAATAAAACTATTTTCCTGACTGGTTGGGATGCTGAAATAGTTAGGATTGCCGTTATAATAGGCTTGTTTAGCAAACTTTACCAAGTTCACTACCGAAAGGGGAGGTGCCAGCTCGGGAATTTCTGCGATGCTCTCTTGCAACTTATTCATCCGTTGCAAGGTGGCGGGTTTTATCAAACCGTTTTCACGTTGAGTATCGATCAAAATTTCCAAAGGAACAATTCCGTTGAAGGTAGTGTCAAAGAATTGAATATCTTTATAAAATGGAGCAGAGTGGGGCATGTCCTCAATCATACTCCCCGATATTTGTATTTGATAAATCCCAATAATACCAAGAACCAAACCGAGTAAAGAAATGATATACACGTTGATTCTTTTATAACGCACCTTGCTTTCCATCCACGAAACAAAAAACATGATGCTTTTGTTTTTTAAATGCTTTAAATGCTTCTTTTTGGGGATGTGCATAAAACTATAGATGATGGGAATCAACAACAGCGATAAGAGGAAAACAGTAACGATATTGATCGAGGCCACCACCCCAAACTCTTTAAGGATTTGACTATTGGTCAAAATAAAAGTGGCAAAACCGGATGCAGTTGTCAAATTGGTCATCAAAGTGGCATTTCCAACTTTGGAAATCACCCGCTGTAAGGATTTTGCTTGATTCTTGTGCTTGTCTACTTCTTGCTGATACTTATTGATTAAAAAGATACAATTGGGAACGCCAATGACAATTATTAGCGGTGGAATAAGTGCTGTAAGAACCGTAATTTCATAGCCCATCCATCCCAAGACACCAAAAGCCCACATCACGCCTATCGTTACCACCGTTAGGGATATGAAGGTAGCTCTAAAGGAACGGAAAAAAAGAAAGAAAATGAGCGTGGTTACAAATGCAGCTCCCAACACAAAGAGTTGAATTTCATCAACGATGTTTTGTGCATTTAAGGTTCGGATGTAGGGCATGCCCGAAATTTTCACATCTTTTTGAAATTCCTTTTCAAAGGCTTCTATAGCAGGGACAAATTGATCAAAAATAAAATCTTTTCGCTTTGAGGTGTTTACAATTTCAGGATCCATATAAAGTATGGATCGGACGGTTTGGGATTCCTTATTTAGGATGAGATTTTCGTAAAAAGGAAGCTCCAAAAAAAGTTTTTGTTTAAATTTTAAAATCCCTTCAGCGTCTTCGACCTCACTCAGAGAAAGCGGATTTAGAGCCAACTTTTGCGCTTCCTCATCTTTGGTTAATTCCACGATATTTTCTGTAGACAGCACATAAGCAATCTCCGTAAAAGCTTCGAGCTCTTTATTGAGTTGGCGCCACGCATTTCTGACTGGAGGGGTAAAAAAAGCAGTGTCTTTTAACGCAATGACCATTACATTGCCTTCTTCACCAAAGCGTTGAACAAAATCTTTATAGCGTAGGTTTTCCGGATGATTGTCGGGGAGAAGATTGGCTTCACTAAAGGTGAATTGCATGTATTTCCATTGGGTGCCCCAATAGCACGTCATCCCAATGATTCCCAATAATAGTATAATACGATTGCGAAGAATAATTCTTGCCACAAGGCCCCATATGTCCCAGTCTTTTTTCTTTTTCATCAAGGCCTTGTATGTTACATGCGATGCACTATACAGTTAAGATTTCTGCTTCTTTTTTGGTGAAAATAGTGTCGGTTAGCGCCACGTATTTGTCGGTTAGATTTTGAATGTCGATTTCGTAATTTTTTTGCAAATCCTCCGAAGCATCAGATTTTTTAATTTCTGAATTTGCCTCTTTTCGCGCCGCACGGATACTGACTTTGGCTTGTTCGGTTTCAGACTTAGCAATTTTTGCTAACTCTTTTCTTCGGTCCTCTGTCAGGGGTGGGATATTGATAATAATGGATTCTCCATTATTCATGGGATTAAAACCAAGATTCGCCACCTGTATGGCCTTTTCGATTTCCCCTATCATTTTCTTTTCCCAGGGTTGAATGACAAGGGTACGACCATCGGGGGCATTGATATTGGCCACCTGCGAAATGGGGGTGATACTCCCGTAATAATCCAATTTCACGGAAGACAACATCACAGGGTTGGCTTTTCCGGCTCGGATATTCAACATTTCTTTTTCCAAATGCGCAATGGCAAGTTCCATGTCTTCCTTTGCGGTATCAACAATAAAATCTAATTCTTCATTCATGACTTAACGAATTATAAATCAACACGAGTTCCTATTTTTTCACCTTTAACTACATTCAATAAATTCCCCTTGGTATTCATGTCAAAAACAATGATGGGCAATTTATTTTCTTGGCTTAATGTAAAAGCGGTGGTGTCCATAATTTTCAACCCTTTTTTAAGCACGTCATCAAAAGAAAGAGTATCAAATTTGACGGCTTCTTTATTTTTCTCTGGGTCGGAGGTATAGATGCCATCAACACGGGTGCCTTTCAAGATGACGTCGGCTTCAATTTCAATCGCTCTTAAAACAGCTGCTGAGTCGGTAGTAAAAAAAGGATTACCAGTTCCCGAACCAAAAATCACTACTCGCCCTTTTTCCAAGTGTCGCGTTGCTTTTCTCTTGATAAAAGGTTCCGCGATGGCTTCAATTTTAATAGCGGTTTGAAGTCTGGTAGGGACATCGTTGTTTTCAAGTGCCGATTGTAACGCCAATCCGTTAATCACGGTAGCCAACATCCCCATATAATCTGCTTGTACACGATCCATGCCTTTGCTAGATCCGGAAATACCTCTGAAAATATTCCCTCCTCCAATGACGATGGCAATCTCTACACCGGTATCAAAAACCTCTTTTATTTCTTTAGCATAATTGTTAATTTGCTCGGGATCAATGCCGTAGGTTTGATTTCCCATCAGGGCTTCACCACTTAGCTTCAGTAAAATGCGTTGGTATTTCATGGAAGAAAAATATTCCCCACAAATATAGAAATTAAAGAAGAATTAGTAAGGTGCAAGTTGAATTTATGTGTTGCTAATTGTGGCCTTTAGGCTTAAATCAATATTTTTTGCAGAATGCGTCAAGGCACCCAAAGAAATATAGTCGACCCCAGTTTCTGCCATGGCTACCAAATTGGCAGCGGTAATGTTGCCCGAGGCTTCGGTGGGTTTTCTTCCCGCAATCAGCTGTACTGCTTTTTGAAGTGTCTCAGGCTGGTGGTTGTCCAACAGAATTCGGGAGACACATGCAAAGGGAAGAGCTTCCAAAAGCTCTTTCTCGTTGCGAACTTCTACGATGACTTCTAAGTCTTTCTTTTGTTGCCGCAAATAGGTCGTTGTTCTTTCTAAGGCGCGGGTCATCCCTCCACAATAATCAACGTGGTTGTCTTTAATCATCAGAGCATCAAACAAACCGATGCGGTGATTTTTCCCCCCACCAATTGCTACGGCCCATTTTTCGGGATATCTAAAATTGGGAGTCGTTTTTCGGGTGTCTAAAAGTGTGCAAGAAGTATGAGCAATCATTTGGGTGTATGCATGGGTAAGGCTGGCAATACCACTCATTCGTTGCATACAGTTGAGGACAACTCGTTCTGTTGAAAGCAGCGCACGCGAACTCCCGGCTACGGTGAAAGCAATGGCTCCTTTTTTTACGGCAGTACCATCGGATATGTGCGTGGTAAAATTTAATGAAGGGTCGTAATATTCAAAAATAGCTTGTGCCAATTCCACCCCAGCAAGGATACAGTCTTCTTTTACAATCAGTTGAGCACTGTTTTTTGCGTCCTCATCAATGCATGACAAACTGGTTTCATCACCGCTTTGAATGTCTTCTTCCAAAGCATTTTTTATAAAATGCATAAAAGCATCACGATGTGTTTCGAAATAACTAGGATACATTGTCTTGATTGTAAAACACGCCTTTGTTGACTTTTAATAACTTGGCTTGTTTGATCAATAAGTGAGCAATACTAACCATATTTCTCAATTCGCTCAAGGCAAGTGTGAGTTTATTGTTGTTATAGAGTGTAATGACAGCATCGTAGATGCCAGCCATGACTTGATCGGCCTCCTCCAGACCCATATTGTCTTTAAAAATTCCAACTTTTTCGGTCATTACGCTTTGCAATTTTTTGCGTAACGTATCAATTTCCGAAATTTTTTCACTGCTGGTGTAGGGGTCTCCCATCCATTCTGGGATTTGCTCATAGAAGGCATCGTCGGGTAGTTTTTGTTGCAGCTCCTCCAGCGCAGCAAGTGCAGCACGATGGGAGTAGACCAAAGATTCCAGCAGCGAATTTGAGGCCAAACGATTAGCACCATGCAAGCCCGTAGCACTACACTCTCCAATGGCGTAAAGCCCTTTCAAACGTGATGCTCCGTGGTGATCTACCTTTATGCCACCACAAAAATAATGGGCTGCAGGAACAATGGGGATATAATCTTTTGGCAGATGAATACCAATACTGGCGCAGGTATCAAAAACGCTTGGAAATCGAGTTTCCCATTTTTCTATAGGAATTGGGCTTCCGTCTAAAAATACATGTTTGACTTTTGATTGTTGAATTTCTCTTTCAATGGCACGGGCAACGATATCGCGCGGTGCCAATTCGGCGCGAGAATCATATTTGGGCATAAATCGATCCCCTTCTGCATTTCGAAGTAGCCCTCCCGCTCCGCGTACCGCTTCCGTAATCAAAAAGGTGTGTCCATCGATTTTGGGCAGCAGTGCCGTGGGGTGAAACTGTACATACGGCAGCCCTTCCATATACACTTTTGCACGATAGGCAGCACCCAATCCATCGCCGGTGGCAATTTCAGGATTGGTGGTATGCGCATACAAATTGCCGGCACCGCCAGTGGAAAGTACCGTGATTTTTGCACTGATTTTAATAATCTCCTCTTGCGCTTTTGAAATTACATAGGCACCATAACAACGCTTAAAATTTGTCTTGGTATGGTGATCGGTGATCAAGTCAACCAAGGAATGATTTTCCAATAAACGAATATTGGGAAAGGTTCTGATTTTTGCAATCAGTGCGTCTTGTATTTGTTGCCCAGTACTGTCTTTGTAATGCACGATGCGTTTTTCCGAATGCCCTCCTTCTTTAGCCAAATGCAGGAGATTGTCTTGGGTGTCAAATTGTGTTCCCCAGCCGATCAACTCTTGCAAGCGTTCGTGTCCTTCTTCCACCACAAATTTAACCACTTCCGGATCGCAGGAGCCGTCGCCAGCAATCAAGGTGTCGTCGATGTGTTTTTGGTAGGAATCTATTTTAAAATTGGACACCACCGCAATCCCTCCTTGGGCGTAACGTGTATTTCCTTCCGACAAATCGGCTTTGGCAATAAGGACAATAGAGACTTCAGGGTTTTTTTGGGCGGTTTTGATCGCAAATGTTAAACCTGAGATTCCGGTACCAATAACAAGGATGTCTTTCACCATGTTTATCCGAGTGCAAGCATGCGTTCTATGGGCTGACGAGCGGAGGTCATGAGGGTTTCGTCCAACAAGATCTCGGGTTGTTCGTGGCGCATACAGTTATATAATTTCTCTAGCGTATTCAATTTCATATAGGCACATTCAGAGCAGGCACAGGTCTCATCTTCTACAGGAGCTGGAATAAATGTTTTTTCAGGACATTGCTTTTGCATTTCGTGTAAAATTCCCGCTTCGGTTGCAACAATATAGGTAGTAGCAGGGTCTTTTTGAACAAAATTGAGCAAACCCGAGGTGCTTCCAATATAGTGTGCCACTTCTAAAACGGGGGACTCACTTTCCGGATGCGCAATGAATTTGGCAGTGGGATTGGCTTTGGAGAGGGCTACAATTTTGTCGAACGAAAACGCTTCATGTACAATACAAGAGCCGTCCCAGAGCAACATCTCCCGTCCCGTTTCTTTCATCAAATAGCGACCCAGATTTCTATCGGGAGCAAAAATAATTTCTCGATCCATGGGAATGGAGTCGATGACTCTTTTGGCATTGCTAGAGGTGCAAACAATATCACTCAATGCTTTGATTTCCGCAGAGCAATTGATGTAGGTGACCACCACCGCATTGGGATGTTGTGCCTTAAATGCAGCAAAGTCTGCAGGAGGGCAGGAGTCGGCCAAAGAGCAACCCGCTTTCAGGTCGGGAAGCAAAACTTTTTTGGTAGGATTGATGATTTTGGCAGTTTCTGCCATAAAATGTACTCCCGCAAAAACAATAATTGCAGCATCTACTTTGGCAGCCATTTGCGCGAGGTACAGACTGTCCCCCAAATAATCGGCCAATTCTTGGATGGCTGCATCTTGATAATAGTGCGCCAAAAGCACTGCGTTTTTTTCTTTCTTCAATTGTTGAATAGCAGCAACAAGATCTACGTCCTTTGGGATGGGAGCATTGAGATAGCCCAATTTTTGTAGGTCTGTCAATTGCGTTGGATTCGTTTGCATGCTCATTTACGTTCTTAATTGTAAATTTACCAAATTAATTCTCCTTATACTGTGCTTGGGTCTGGTTTTCTTCGATTTCTAAATGAAAAGCATTGTCCACATGGTGTTCGCCTATGGCCGTTCTTCTCAATTGCGAAAGGTGGGCACCAGTATCCAGTGCTTTCCCAAAGTCATGCGCCAACGATCGAATATAGGTTCCTTTGCTACAGCGCACTCTAAAAGAAAGAATGGGTAATTCTATTGCGGTCATTTCAAAGGAGGCAATATGTACTTTTCTGGAGGCAATCTCAACGGTTTCTCCAGCACGAGCAATTTCATACAGGCGTCTGCCTTCTTTTTTAAGGGCAGAAAATAGTGGTGGTTTTTGATCAATTGTACCCGTAAATTGTTGGGCAACTTCCCTTATTTTTTCCGCGGTAATATGCTCGGTAGGAAAATATTGATCAATGGGAGTTTCCAAATCATAGGAAGGAGTACTGGCGCCTAAAACGAATTGACCGGTGTAGACTTTTTCTTGTCCTTGAAGCTGCTCTATGGATTTCGTCATTTTTCCCGTGCAAAGCAATAATAATCCAGTGGCCAAGGGATCCAAAGTTCCGGCATGACCCACTTTTAATTTTTTGATTTTACAATGATTTTGTAAATGCCAACGCACCTTATTGACCACTTGAAAAGAAGTCCAATGCAATGGTTTGTCGATGGCAATCAAATGCCCGTCTTGGAGTTGTTCCGCAGTAAAATTTTGATCAAATAAGTTCATAAAGAATCGCACTGAAACCCACCAGGGCGCAATAAAGGCTGAAGTATTTTAATTGACTTTTTTGAACGATTCGAATCATCCATTTACAGGCGATGATTCCGGTAACAAAAGCAGCGACAAATCCCAAAAGAAGGGGGAGAACGGCGGTGTTGCTACCTGCTGTATTTTCGGCATCCAAGATGCTTTTGGCCATACTTCCAAAAATTAAAGGAAGAACCATCAAAAATGAAAAGCGAGCGGCTTTGGTTCGGTCAATCCCCAAAAGTACGGCGGTGGCTATGGTAGCACCACTTCGCGAAATACCCGGAAGAATAGCGATTGCCTGAACAATTCCAATCAGCACAGCATTGTTGTAACCCACATCTTTGGAGGTTGCTTTGGCTCGATCCGCCCAAAAAAGCAGCCCTGCTGTGACCAACAAAAGGACTCCCACCAAAAGAATGTTTTCATCAAACAAGGCGGTGATTTTTTCTTCAAAAAAAAGACCGATAAAAACAGCAGGAATCATGGACAATATAATCTTTACTGCGAAAATCCAACTTTCGTTGATTTTTAATTGAAACAATCCTCCAAGGATGACTCCAATTTCTTTACGGAAGACCACCAAAGTACTCAATGCGGTGGCGGTATGCAGTGCTAAAGTTAAAAAGAGACTTTCCTCAGCCGAAGCGGTGGTGCCAAAAAGGGCTTTACCAATCTCCAAATGACCGCTGGACGAAATAGGCAAAAACTCTGTGATTCCCTGAATGATTCCTAAAACAAGCGACTCTAAATAATTCATTGAGATGATTTATCTCGGGTAAGTATTGAATAGACCGCCACGCCAAATCCCATTAAGACAAGTGTTGGAGACAATCGAATTCTTCTGAAGTTGAATATTTCGGGATTAAAAACAAGGGGGTCGTCGCTGCCTCCACCGGACATCAAAATAAATCCAACGGCAATCAAAAGAAAAGCAATAAATAAAAAGCGATAGTTGCGCTTTCCAAATAAAAATTGTTTTGAAGAAGATTTTGATTTCATGGGACAAAGATACGTTAATAAACAGCTTCTGTTTTAAGATTTAAATAGCGCTGGGTGGCAAAAAAGGTACTTAAACCCGTAATACCTAAACCCAACACAAAAATGCCTGCCAAAATGATCCCTATGCTCAAGGGGTCATTCAGCATTTCCAATTCGGGATAACGACGGTTTAATTCATAAAAAAGACCAGCCAAAAGAAGCGTGGCAAAAAGGGCACTCAACAAGCCCAATTTCAAATGTGTCCATATAAAAGGACGTCGAATAAACGCTTTGTTAGCCCCCACCAACTGCATGGTTTTGATAATAAATCGTTTTGAAAAAATTGAGAGTCGGATAGAGCTATTGATGAGCAAGAGGGCAATGACAACAAATAAAACAGCAATCACCAATAAGACCCATGATATTTTTTTGATGTTTTCATCCAACAAAGAGACCAAGGGTTGATCGTAAACAACTTCAGAAACAAAACCATTGGCTTCTAATTCTTCTTGCAGTTGGGTCAAGGTGCTTGCATTCACAAAAACGGCGTTGAAAGTAACGTCCAGCGAGTTAAGTAAGGGATTAAACCCTAAAAATTCGACAAAATCTTCGCCGATGTCTTGAGCGTATTTCGCTGCAGCGGTTTCTTTGGAGACGTACAAAACGGTTTTTGTTGCCGGATTGAGTTGTATCTTTTTTTGAAGCTGGGTAATTTCAATGTCTTTGGCAGCATCGTTAAAATAAACGGTCATTACGATTTGTTCTTTGAAGTGATCCGCTACTCGTTTGGTATTGAGCAGAAGTAAACCGAAAATACCCACAAAGAAGAGTACAAAAGTAATACTAAGAACCACCGAAATATATCCGGTTAGGAGTCTTCTTTTTTGATAGGTTTCTTGAAAATTGTTGGACACCGCTCTTTTTTTGTAAAATTAAAAAAGAATTTAAACTAGAGGGTCAATAAATTATTCTTTTACCATTCAATCATTAACCGTATTTTTGTGCCTTTCAAAAAAACATTAGACCACGTGGCTTACGAATTCAACAAAATCGAAAAAAAATGGCAAAATTATTGGGCAAAACACCAAACGTTTCGCGCCTCCAATAATTCCCAAAAGCCGAAGTATTATGTGTTGGATATGTTTCCCTATCCCTCTGGTGCTGGCTTGCATGTGGGGCACCCCTTGGGATATATTGCCAGTGATATTTTTTCTCGCTACAAACGCCACAAAGGATTTAATGTGTTACACCCTCAGGGTTATGATTCATTTGGGCTGCCTGCAGAACAATATGCCATACAAACAGGGCAACACCCGGCGACCACTACCCAAGAAAACATTGCCCGCTATCGTGAGCAATTGGATCAAATGGGTTTTTCTTTTGATTGGAGTCGAGAGGTTCGTACCTCAGAGCCCGATTTTTACAAATGGACACAATGGATCTTTTTATTGTTGTTTGACCATTATTATTGCAACACGGCCAACAAAGCCAAGCCCATTGCAGACCTGGTGCAGCAATTTGAAAAACAGGGAACCACGGATTTGGACGTAGTTGCCGATCCCAAGGCGATTTCCTTTACTGCAGGGGATTGGAATCAATTCAGCAGAGAGGAACAAGAAGAAATTTTATTGTCCTACCGATTGACCTATTTGGCCGATACGGAAGTCAACTGGTGTCCTGAGTTGCGAACCATCTTGGCCAACGACGAGATTGTCAATGGGGTTTCGGAGCGCGGTGGACATCCGGTTACCAAGAAAAAAATGAAACAATGGAGTATGCGTATTGGTGCCTATGCCGAACGTTTGCTACAAGGATTGGACAGCTTGGATTGGTCGGATTCCCTGAAAGAAATGCAACGCAACTGGATTGGAAAATCGATCGGTGCCAAAGTGTTCTTTAAAGTGGAAGGATTTGAAGAAACCATTGAAGTTTTTACAACCCGTCCCGACACACTTTTTGGGGTTACCTTTATGACGCTGGCACCGGAACTGGAGTTGGTTCAAAAGATTTGTAGTCCAGCTTGTCGAGACGAAGTAGCTGCCTATATTGAAACTACGCGTCAGCGTTCAACCCGGGATCGGATGGCAGATGTCAAAACCATAAGCGGTGCCTTCACAGGAGCCTATGCCTTGCATCCCTTTACTCAGGAACGGATTCCAATTTGGATTGGCGATTATGTCTTGGCGGATTATGGAACCGGAGCAGTTATGGCAGTTCCTTGTGGCGATCAACGCGATTATAATTTTGCGAAACATTTTAATTTACCGATTAAAAATATTTTTAAAGACGTAGATATCCGTCAAGAAGCTTTTGAAGATAAGGCCCATACGGTGATTGATAATTCTGATTTCTTAAATGGTCTTCCCTACAAAGAAGCTATGTCCACCGTAATTGCCGCCCTAGAAGAACAAGGCTGTGGAAGTGGAACAATAAATTATCGATTACGAGATGCCATTTTTAGTCGTCAACGCTATTGGGGTGAACCCATACCCGTTTATTATAAAAATGGACTACCCCAACCCCTAAACAAGGAACACTTGCCTTTGTTGTTGCCCGAAGTAGAAAAGTATTTACCTACACCGGAAGGAGCACCGCCCTTGGGCAATGCCTCCACTTGGGCTTGGGACACCAGCACATCTAGGGTGGTCAATAACGATTTGATCGACCATCAAACCGTGTTCCCTTTGGAATTGAACACCATGCCCGGATGGGCAGGAAGTTCTTGGTATTTCTATCGCTATATGGACGCGCGCAACACCGAAGCCATAGCCAGCCAAGAGGCGATGGCCTATTGGAAAGATGTGGATTTGTATTTGGGGGGTAGCGAACATGCTACGGGGCATTTGTTGTATTCCCGTTTTTGGCAAAAGTTTTTGTTTGACCTTGGAATATTGCCCGTGGAGGAATATGCCAAAAAACTCATCAATCAAGGGATGATTTTGGGTTCTACGGCTTTTGTTTACAGACGTCCAGGTACAAATACATTTGTTTCCAAAAACTTAATCCAAGAGGGAGAAAATTTGGAACCGATTCGTATCGATGTGAGTTTGGTAAATCCCTCAGAGGAATTAGACATCGAAGGTTTACGGCAATGGCAGGCGGAATTTAAAACCGCCAAATTTGAATTGGAGGATGGCCAATATGTGGTGGGTCGAGAAGTGGAAAAAATGTCCAAGTCCAAATACAATGTTGTCAATCCGGATGCCATTTGTGAACAATACGGTGCCGATACGCTGCGGATGTATGAAATGTTTTTAGGCCCTTTGGAACAAGCCAAACCCTGGAATACGGCTGGAATTTCTGGAGTCCATAATTTTTTAAGAAAATTTTGGAAGCTTTTCTACATCGAAGAACAATGGCGGGTTGACGATCGTCCGGCCGATAAAAAAGCCTTAAAGGTTTTACACGAAACCATCAAAAAAATAGACCATGACATCAATGCTTTTGCGTTCAATACCTGCGTGAGCTCCTTTATGATCTGTGTCAACGAACTCACTTCCTTGGATTGTCATGCTCGAGAAGTTTTGGAACCGCTCACCGTTTTACTAGCTCCTTTTGCGCCGCACATTGCAGAAGAATTATGGGAGCAATTTGGACATGAGGGAAGTATAGAAACAGTGCCTTTTCCGATAGCTGATGAAAGTTTGATTGTGGAAGACACCAAAGTTTATCCGGTTTCTTTTAACGGAAAAATGAGATTTACACTGGAGTTGTCTGTTGCATTGGACAGTGATCAAATCAAAGCTGCGGTGCTTGAAGATTCAAGAACTACAGAGTATTTGGGAACAGCTGCACCCAAAAAATGGATCATTGTTCCTCAAAAAATAATCAATATCGTTTTCTAGCGTACCCCAAATGGGCAGAACCTTTTGCTTGTGTTGAGCCATTTTGAAATCACTTCGAGTATACGTAGGTGAAAAGAAAATTTTAAAAGTTTTTTATCCGTATTTAGGAATGCATTAATTTCGTAAAAAAACAAGATTATGGGATCCTACTACCTTATTGTTATTATCATCTCCGCCGCAAGTATGTGGGTGAGTGCTACGCTAAAGCGAAAATTCAAAAAATATTCAAAAGTACAATTGCAAAACGGCCTTTCTGGGAAGGAAATTGCCGAGCAAATGTTGCTCGATCACGGAATACAAAATGTCAAAGTAATTTCGGTCAAAGTGCAACTGAGCGATCATTACAATCCAAAAAACAGAACGGTCAATTTGAGCGAAGCGGTCTATGACCAACGCAATGCTGCAGCGGCAGCTGTGGCAGCCCATGAATGTGGCCATGCTGTTCAACATGCCAAGGGATACGAATGGTTACAGCTTCGTTCCACCCTAGTGCCTATGGTGAGCGTATCTTCCAATCTTTCCGTTTGGGTGATTGTTGGAGGGCTTATTTTGATGCAAACAGTTCCTTTGGGCTATACGGTAGCTTTGATTGGACTTTTTCTTTTTGGTTTGGGGACGCTCTTCAGCTTTATCACCCTTCCAGTAGAATACGACGCAAGTAATCGAGCTTTAGCTTGGTTGGAACGCAAAAGAATGGTCAATCGACAAGAATTGGAGGGGGCAAAAGACGCCTTGAAATGGGCTGCCCGTACCTATGTGGTGGCTGCCTTAGGTTCTTTGGCTACGCTAATCTATTTTGCATTGCGAGTTTCTGGATCCAGAAGATAATTTTAGACTTCTATTTGTCGGTGAATTTGTTGTTGCAGCGAGATAAAGGTTTCGGTGCGCGAGATGCCGTCGATGGATTGAATTTTTTGATTGAGCAAGTCCATCAAATGTTCATTATCGCTACACAAAATTTTGACAAAAATACTCCAATCTCCGGTGGTGTAATGACATTCAATCACTTCGGGAATGCTTCTCAATTGTTTAACGGCTTCGGGATTCCGCATGGCTTTATCCAAATAAATCCCAATAAAAGCAACGGTTTTATAACCTAGAATTTTAGGATTGATAATGATTTGCGAGCCAGAAATTACCTGGGCTTGTTCCAGCTTTTTTAGGCGCTGATGGACAGCGGCTCCGGAGATACCACAGGCTTTTGAAATCTCCAAAATTGAAGTTCGTGCATCTTGCATCAGCATCCGCAAAATGATTTTATCAATTCCGTCGATGGCGATTTTTTCTAAATTGACTTTCATTGAATAAAAATTAAAATATAATTCCTGATTCGATTAAAATTTATAAGTATAAATTCGAATTTATTTATATTTAATAAAGCAAATTACAACAAATGGAAAATAAAATGCGCGTTTTTGGAAGTCTATTTCTACTCTTGGGAGTGGCATTGGGAGCATTTGCAAGCCATGCTTTGGAAAACTTTGTCGCAGCGGAAGGAAAACAGGCTTTTGAAACGGCCGTCCGCTATTTGATTTATCACGGGCTTGGATTGCTTATACTCTCACTAATGCCCTATAAAAAGACCGCTGATCGTAAAACTGTTTTTTATTTACTTACCCTAGGAATCAGTCTTTTCTCGGGTAGTATCATGGTGTTGGTTTTTAAGGAAATGATTCCTTTTTCCATCCGTTGGATAGGACCTATAACTCCCATTGGAGGCACACTATTACTGGTGGGGTGGTTTTGGAATGTTCGAACTTTTCTAAAAAAATAGTCTTTTCAGACTAATTGTTTCCAAGGTCAGTGATGTATTTTTCAATCGCCATTGTCATTGATGGTGTCTCCGGTGTGGGTGCCTTGATGTCTATACGCAATTTAGCTTCATCGGCAGCCATGATGGTGGAATTTCCATAGACCGCGATGCGTGTTTCGTTTTGTTTAAAATCCGGAAAATTTTTAAATAAGGACTCAATCCCAGAAGGACTAAAAAACACTAAAATATCGTAATAAACATCTCGTAAGTCTGAAAGATCGCTCACTACAGTTTTATAAAGTTGAACTCTTTTCCAACTGCATTTCACATGGTCTAAAAAATCTGGAATTTCGGGTTTTAAAATATCCGAGGTAGGAAGGAGATAGTTTTCCTTATTAAATTTTTTAAAGACACTTTCTAAATCTCGGATGCTTTTTTCGCCCACATATATTTTGCGTTTGCGATAGACCACATATTTTTGAAGGTAATAGGCAACTGCCTCACTCTGACAAAAATATTTGGTAGTGTCCGGGACTTTGAATCGATTTTGCTCACAAATCCGAAAAAAATGATCTACCGCATTTCTGCTGGTAAGAATGATATTTTGGAAATTGCTGAAATCTATTTTCTGTTGTCGAACTTCCTTTGGAGAAAGTCCCTCAACGTGAATAAAGGGTCTAAAGTTAATTTGTAATTTGTGCTTTTCTTTTAAACGTGTATAGGGAGATCGCTCAGAAGAAGGCTCAGGTTGCGAAACCAAAATAGACTTCACTTTCATATAAATTTATATTACAATCGTGGTTCAATGATTATCAAATAAAACCATAACCATGGTGCTATTTTGATGGTACAAAGATAAAAAATTAAATACAATAAGTGATTACTATGGCTTACAAAATAGCGGATGTACAAGCGTAGGTGGAAGTAACACCATATCAGCAAGGGAAGACAAAAAAAGCTGATTAAAAGGGCAGTGGGATAGGGGTTGAAATAAAATACGATCAACGGAGGCAATGCAAAGATACAGGCTTGAAGTTGATAGGTGAAAGAACGAAAAAACACAGCCTTTAACTGTCCTTGTCGATCGATGGCTTGGACAATGAAATGAACGAAAAGAAACCGCAGCACGAGGAACAACAACAAGGTCAAAAAAACATAATAAAACTCAAACGCAAAAAAGGGGGGAGCTCCTTTAATCTGTAAAAATGTGTAGAGTGAAATGCTCAGCGTATTGATAATGATAAAAAAACTGGCACCATTAAAAATGGAAAAATAATTAAGATTCTTGTCAAGGGCGTGGTTGCCAAAATAAATGGTGTGATTAAAAAGCCGTAATAAATTTCTAAATCGCACACGATCATTAATTTGCATCAGTACTAGGGCAATCAAATTGAGTAGGTATAACAACGAAATCCAATCGTTTTGCTGTACTGCGCGAAAGTGCCATTGGTCCATAGATGCAAAAATAAACGAATAAACTTTTCAATGCGCACTTATAATGGGATTACATTCTTATTTTTATGCCTTGATATGAACACAACACTGGTTATCATACCCACCTTCAACGAAATAGAGAATATTTCGAATATTATTGAAAAAGTTTTTGATAAAACCGAAGACACATCGATTCTTGTGGTGGACGACAGTTCTCCCGATGGCACTGCAGCGGCGGTAAAGGATATGATGAAAAACTATCCCAACTGTCTTTTTATTGAGGAGCGCAGCATCAAAAACGGATTGGGACAAGCCTATGTTCATGGATTTCGCTGGGCTTTGGAAAAAGGATATGAATATATTTTTGAAATGGATGCTGATTTTTCTCACGATCCTATGGAAATTCCCATCATGCTTTCCCTGTTGAAAAAGGATTGTGATCTTGTTGTGGGATCACGCTATGTCAAAGGAATTAATGTTGTGAATTGGCCTTTGTCTAGAATTTTACTTTCTTATTTTGCCTCAGCCTATGTGCGTTGGATTACCCGTATGCCCATTAAGGATGCCACCGCGGGTTTTGTGGGTTACCGAAGTACTGTTTTGGCAGCCATCCCGTTGGAGGAGGTCAAGTTTGTGGGCTATGCCTTTCAGATTGAAATGAAATACAAAGCTTGGCTGAAAAATTTTAAATTATTGGAACACCCCATTATTTTCGTCAATCGTGAATTTGGGAAGTCCAAAATGGATGGAAAAATAATTTGGGAAGCACTTTTTGGAGTATTATATTTACGCATCCGAAAAAAAACTTACCTATGAAAACTTCATCGAAACTTCTCCTCCAAAATGGAATCATTGTCAATGAAGGGAAAGCGCGGCAAGGAGATATTTTAATCGAAAACAATCGTATCGTTAAAATTGCTTCAGCAATTCCGGTCAATCGTGCCGATGAAGTTTACAATGCCGCCGGGAAACATATTTTACCGGGTTGTATTGATGATCAAGTTCATTTTAGAGAACCCGGATTAACCCACAAGGCGTCCATAGCTTCAGAATCAAGAGCCGCTTTGGCGGGTGGGATTACTTCTTTTTTGGAAATGCCCAATACGCAACCCCAAACCACCACGGTGGAACTGTGGGAGGCTAAAAATCAAATAGCGGCGGCAACTTCTGCTGCCAATTATGGCTTTATGTTTGGGGGAACAAATGATAATTTAGATGAAATTTTAGCCCTTGATAGTAAGCGTGTTCCTGCTTTAAAACTGTTTTTGGGTTCCTCCACAGGAAATATGTTGGTGGACAATCCTGCCGTGTTGAGAAAGATATTTTCCAGCACCAAATTGGTCATTGCTGTTCACTGTGAAGACGAGCTGACCATAAAAGAAAATTTGGCTGCTGCCAAAGCAACCTACGGAGAAGTCATTCCTCCGGATCAGCATCCGATCATACGCTCGGAAACGGCTTGTTATTTGTCCTCTTCCAAGGCGGTGGCTTTGGCCAAAGAAACCGGGGCGCGGCTTCATGTTTTTCACCTCTCTACTGCTAAAGAATTAAAATTATTTAGCAATAAAATCCCACTAGCTGATAAAAAAATAACAGCCGAGGTCTGCGTCCATCATTTGAATTTTTCGGACAAAGATTATGCTTCAAAAGGAAATAGAATTAAATGGAATCCGGCCGTGAAAACCGAAGCGGATCAAAATGCATTGTGGGAAGCCTTCAATAATGATTTAATTGATGTTTTAGCCACCGATCATGCGCCTCATACCATGGAAGAAAAAGAACAACCCTATTTGCAAGCTCCTTCTGGAGGTCCTTTGGTGCAGCATGCCCTACCCGCTATGTTGACGGCTGTAAATCAAGGGAAAACTACATTGGAAAAATTAGTGGAAAAAGCAGCCCACAATCCCGCCATCCTTTTTGACATCAAAGATCGTGGGTTTATCAGAGAGGGTTATTATGCCGATTTGGTGGTGGTGGATATGCAACAACCGACCACGGTGAGTACTAACGATTTGTTGTACAAATGCGGATGGTCACCCTTTGAAGGAACTACTTTTTCAGCTGCGATTGAACGTACCCTCTTGAATGGTCATTGGGTGTATTGCGATGGAGAAGTTATTGATGTGAGCGTAGCGATGCCCTTGGAATTTGATAGAAATTAGAAAATGAAAAACACTGTTTTGAGTATCGGTTTATGCCTTCTTTTAAATGGGTGTTTTCCCAAAGGTATTGAAAAACCAGAGCATTTGATTAAAGCCTCAACCATGGAAAATATACTCTATGACATTGCCCTCTTCAATGCCATCAATTCCATGAATCAAAAGAAAGATATTTTTAAAAACTTGAACGGGAGAACCTATGTACAGCAAAAATATGGTGTGGATAGTCTTCAATTGATTCAAAGTGAAGCCTATTATGCAAGTTATCCTCGCATCTATATCCCCATGCATTATAAGGTCATCAAGCGGATTGAATTTTCACGCGACAGTATAGAATTGATGCTTACCAAAAATCCTAACTAGTTTTTTTGGGGATATTCCAAACCGATTTTTTGTATACTATCATCTATGTCATGATAGTCAAACGGAATATGTTTTTGAATTTTTGAGCCGTCAAATTCTTGATTGCTGCAAAGGGTCTTGATGAATGTCAGATCGAGAAACGGTTTTTTGATATAAAAAAGACGGGCTATTTGATCTAAGACAAAAAGGAAATATAAATAAGTTTTATGCAAGGGGAAAGCGGGTGGTTTTTTACCTAAGCTGATAGCGATTTTAGTCAGCAATTCTTTTTGTGTTAGATTTTTTGCTACCAGAATAAACCGTTGATTCTGAATTTCCGATGCCATTAAGCGGATAAAAACGTCCACCACATCTTTTACGTCCACCACAGCAGCACTCCCCGTGGGGTAGAAAGCCAGTCCTTTGGCCACCCTATCAAAAAGCGCTGCACTGCTTCGATTCCAAAAGTGCGCACCCAAAATAACTCCGGGATTGATGATAATGACAGGCAACCCTTCCTGAGAGCCTCGCCAAACTTCCAATTCGGCACCGTGCTTGGAATAGGCGTAATCGGTGTGGGAGATTCCGTTGTTCCAAGGGTTTTCTTCATTGACTACGGAAAGGGTTTCTTCATCACCAATGGCTGCTATGGAGCTGACAAACCCAAATTTTTTCACTCCGTTTTTTAGGGCAGCATTCACCAGATTGGCAGTTCCTTGAATGTTGGTGTGCATCATTTTTTCTCGTTGAAAACGAGCAAAGGAGACTTTTGCCGCACAGTGATACACTTCCTGTACTCCCTGCATGAGTGCATCTATGGTGGACGCATCATTTACATCGGCACAGACCCATTGAATTTGTTCAAAAGCGTTGACACCATCAGCGGCGTGACTTTCAAAAAACGATTGTACTGATGCCAGTGTTGCTTCATGACGAAAAAGCGCAATAATTTTTTGGTTTTTTTGAGATAGTTTTAAGAGTATGTGAGCTCCTACTAATCCCGTACCCCCTGTAACTAATACCATAGGAACGAAAATACACTTTTTTAAAATTGATTTTCCCTTTCCATGGGATAAATCTATCTTTATGCACAAAAATAACTATGCCGATTAATTTTGTCCAAGAGCTTAGATGGAGAGGTTTGCTTCATGACATCACGCCCGAAACCGAAGAATACCTTCTAGAGCATTCCACTTCAGGCTATATTGGTTTCGATCCTACAGCAGATTCCCTACACATTGGAAGTCTTGTGCAGATTGTTATCCTGATGCACTTCCAAAATGCCGGTCATCGACCCATTGCATTGGTGGGAGGAGCCACCGGAATGATTGGAGATCCCTCGGGAAAATCGGATGAACGAAATTTATTGGATCAAGCCACTTTGGAACACAATTGTCGCGGGATACAATCTCAATTGGAACGTTTTTTACATTTTGATGCTCAAAAATCCAATGCGGCATTGCTGGTAAACAATTACGATTGGATGCAATCCTACACGCTGATTGATTTTTCCAGAGATATCGGAAAGCACATTACCGTCAACTATATGATGGCTAAGGATTCCGTTAAAAAACGCTTAAATGCGGAGGCTAAGGTAGGTATGTCCTTTACGGAATTCACCTATCAGTTGCTTCAGGGTTATGACTTTTTACATCTTTACAACACTTTGGATTGTAAGTTGCAAATGGGCGGAAGTGACCAATGGGGCAATATCACCACCGGAACGGAATTGATTCGAAGAAAAGCTGGAGGCAAAGCCTATGCCATCACTTGTCCCTTGATTACCAAAGCGGATGGTACTAAGTTTGGAAAATCAGAAGGCGGTAATGTATGGTTAGACAAAGAACGAACCTCGCCTTATAAATTTTATCAGTATTGGTTGAATACCTCCGATGAAGATGCCCTGAGATACATTAAAATATTCACCTTTCTCTCAGAAGAAAAAGTCAACGAACTCATAGCAGTCCATCAAGAAGAACCACACAGAAGAGTGCTTCAAAATGCCATAGCCGATGAGGTAACGGTATTGGTTCATGGGGTGGAGGAGTTGGAAAATGCAAAATCGGCATCACAGATTCTCTTCGGAAAAACCACGAGTGCAGCACTTCAGCAGTTGGACTCCAAAACCTTTTTAGAAATTTTTGAAGGGGTTCCCCAAGCGCAAATTGATCGCACTGAAATTTTGGAAGGGATGCCCATTATTGCTGCCTTGGCCGGAGCCACTCAATTCTTAGCTTCCAATGGTGAAGCGCGCAGAGCATTAAAGGAAAATGCTATTGCTGTCAACAAAACCAAAGTGGATGAAAATTATCAATTGGAGGAAAAGGACTTGATTGCCAATCAATATATTTTATTACAAAGAGGGAAGAAAAACTATTTTATTCTTCAAGTGACCTCATAGAACCAACAAATTGCATCCTCGGATTTCGGCAGCATCAAATCGACCCAAAATTTCAAAGCTGCCATCGGCGGCTTTTTTTCCTAAATCTTGCGTAGCGATGAATGCACAGGAATCTATGTTGGCCAGGTCAATTATGTTGATCCCCCCAACACGATGATCGGGCAGTAGGTCAAAGGGATCTTCCGTAGATCGAATAAATATTTTCATCCAGGGGGGACATTCAAAAACACCCCCGGAGCTGGAATAGGCCTGACTCAACAACTCGGTCATCCCGTATTCCGAGTGAATTTCAGAAACTCCAAAACTGTTTTTCAGTTTTTGGTGCAACTGTGTGCGAACCATTTCTTCTCCCCGACCTTTCATCCCTCCGGTTTCCATAATGAGTGTGTTGGACAAAGCCAAGGGGAATTTTTCCGCCATTTCCAACAAAGCAAAACTAACTCCTAAAAGCAGTGTTTTTTGCTTGCGGTCTTCCAGCCTTTTTAAAACCTCTGCCAAGGCTGCATAATTATTGAGGTAGAAGCCACTTTCCGAGTGTTGACTTTTTTCAATCAAAGTGGCGGCCATATGCACTAAAGACGAAGCTTCTCGCTCTAAATAGGAGGGTAATAGTGCCAAAACAACATAATCCTCAACAGCCCCATAGAACAGCTCAAAAGCTTTTTCAAAACTTTGGTGATAGGGTCTTAGTGAGCGAACAAAATGGCGCGAGGGAATTTGGCCGGTGGTACTGCTGGATAAAAAGATTTTCTCCGGGGGTTCTGAAAAGCAGCGAACCTCATGCGATTTAAAAAATTGTATGGGTAGGAAGGGAATTGCTTCGGCGGTTTGCACCTCCGAAGGCCCCCTGTTGATTAAATCACAGTAGGAACGATACACCGGATTGTGTTCGAACTGATAATGGAATAGTGCTAATGCCAAACAATCAAAATCTTCGGTCTGCGCGATCTTGTCAAAATCAGTAAAGGCTATCGGTTTCACCGGACAAAACTATCCAAAAAAAACGAGTTTAAGCTTACTGAACAATCAAACGTTGGGTGATCGACTCCCCAGATTGATTCAATCGCAACAAATAAATTCCCTTTTTTAAATCATTGAGTTCGATGGCGTCTTCTAAGGTGCTGATGTCGGCTACCTTTTCTCCAAAAACATTAAATATTTCAATATGCTTTGGAGTGTTGAAATTGCTCTGAAGATAGAGTTTTCCGGATTGAAAAGGGTTGGGAGAAATCTTTAAACTTAGCTTTTGTTGAGGCTTTGAAAAAGTTTCAGTAGAAGCCCCTGACCGCACAGAAATAGCTTTATATCCCGAAAGGGAAGCTACTAAGAAAACATAAAACAGAAATCGCGGGGCTTTCATAGCAAGTTTTATTTCTGTGTAAATATAATTAAAATTACATGGAACATAATCTTTTGGTAACATACCACCATTAATTTATTGTTAATTTTGTGAAGCTGCATTAAAGATGAAGAAAAAAGATATTAAGATTTTACTGGTGGATGATGAGCCCGACATCATTGAAATCATTCGTTACAACCTTTTGCAAGAAGGATATCAAGTTTTTTCAGCTTCCAATGGACTAGAAGCCATTGGCGTAGCCAAAAAAGAAAATCCACATTTGATTATTTTAGACATTATGATGCCCGAAATGGATGGGATAGAGGCTTGTCAGATAATTCGCTCAAATGTTCAATTTCAGGAAACTGTCATTATGTTTTTGACCGCTCGTGGAGAAGATTTTTCTTTAGTGGCGGGTTACGAGGCAGGTGCTGACGATTATGTGACCAAACCCATCAAACCCAAAGTTTTGTTGTCCAAGGTTAAGGGACTTTTACGACGCTTTGATAAAAAAGAGCTCATTGCACAACATCTGACCTTCGATACGCTTGTCATTGATCGAGAGGAATACTTGGTCTTTATTGATGGAGAACGTCTGTCACTTCCCAAAAAAGAGTTTGAATTGTTATATTTGTTGGCCTCCAAGCCCGAGAAAGTTTTTAAGCGTGAATATATTATGGAAACGGTTTGGGGAAACGATGTGGTGGTTGGAGACAGAACCATAGATGTACATATTCGAAAATTGAGAGAAAAAATTGGAGACAAATTTTTCAAAACCGTTAAAGGAGTTGGGTATAAATTCAAGGCTCCGGAATAAATCACTTTAGTGGCACGATTTAAAAATTACAAATCCAGTCTCTGGACATCATTATTCATTGTGATTTTTGCAATGCTACTGCAATGGAGCTATCATTTTATCTTCAATCCTGAAGTTTCGACGGAAATGGATTGGGGCTTTTTGATTTTCTTCTACTGCGGGTTATTTCTGTTTACTTTCTTTTTGCTTTACATTCGCATCGAACGCTTTATTCACAGCATTGTGAGTAATGTTTATCAGGATTTTTCGCCCACCGCTTTTACTTCTAAAAGTGATGCATTGAAGTCCGATGTAGAAACCATGACGCGAAGTTTGCACAAAATTGCTTCGGACAAAAAGTTAGAGATTCAACTCTTAAAGGATCAGGAAAACTATCGCCGGGAATTTATTGGAAATATTTCTCACGAATTAAAAACCCCATTATTCACTATCCAAGCTTATGTTTTAACCCTTTTGGACGGAGCTTTGGCGGATAAGAATGTTTCTGAAAAATATATAAAAAGAACAGCCAAAGGAGTGGAACGATTGATTTATATCGTGAATGACATGGATTTGATGAACAAGTTTGAGTCTGGGATACAAACCATCAACAAAAAACCCTTTAACCTTATAGAATTGATTCAAAATATTTTTGATTTATTGGAGATGAAGGCCACAAAAAGCAACATCAAATTGGTTTTAGATAAGGCATATGACCAACCTATTTATGTGTATGCCGATGCCGATCGGATTCAACAAGTGATTTCGAATCTGATTATCAACTCCATAAAATACGGAACAGACAAAGGAACAACGGAGCTGAGTATTCAAGAGATTAATGCAAAAAAGATACTGTTGCGGGTGACCGACAACGGTGAGGGGATAGAAAAATCGCATTTGCCCCGCTTGTTTGAACGTTTTTATCGGGTGGATAAAACTCGAAATCGAGCGCAGGGAGGCTCTGGATTGGGCTTGGCAATTGTGAAACACATCATCGAAGCACACAATGAGAAAATCTTTGTGGAAAGTGAATTGGGTGTGGGGTCGGAGTTTTCATTCACACTCACCAAAGCGGATGCTCCTCCTCAGAAAATTACAAATTAAAATCATTAGTTTTGCCCCAAAAACCTGAAGGTGGGAAGTAAAAATAAATTAAAGCGTTTTAAGGAAAACGAAACTTTTTCCAATGTCATTCAGCCCGAACGTTCCACTTTGTTGGCCGAAGAATTCGCTTTTCGAGGGAATTGGCGCGACACTCATTTTAAAAATCAAGCTCCCATAGTATTGGAATTGGGCTGTGGAAAAGGAGAATATGCTGTGGGCTTGGCACAGCGAAATCCGGATAAAAACTTTATTGGGGTGGATATTAAAGGGGCTCGTTTTTGGCGAGGTGCCAAAACGGCGATTGCTGAGGAACTGAACAATGTCGCTTTTCTTCGCGCACAAATTGAATTGATCGATCTTTGTTTTGCACCTGGAGAAGTGGATGAAATTTGGATTACTTTTCCGGACCCGCAAATAAAATTCAAACGTCGCAAACATCGTTTGACACATCCCGCGTTTTTAAATCGTTATAAAAAAATCCTCAACCCTGAGGGGATTATTCATTTAAAAACCGACAGTGAATTTTTACACGGATATACGTTGGGGCTTCTAGAACAGCAAGGAAAAATCTTGTATTCCAATCATCACATTTATAAAAATCACGGGGCACCCCAGCAGGTTACTGAAATTAAAACTTTTTATGAGCAAATGTTTTTGGAAGTAGAAAAGCCCATAACCTATCTTCAATTTCAATGGTAAATGGAGACTCAAAAGCCCTCTTTTTTTGATCAAGTATATGCCGTAGTTCGGCAAATTCCAGAGGGAAGAATCACCTCTTATGGTGCCATTGCGCGCTATTTGGGAAGTCCTCAAAGTGCGCGTATGGTGGGTTGGGCAATGAACGCATCGCATTCGCAGCCAGACATACCGGCACATCGTGTGGTCAATCGGAAGGGACTCCTCACTGGCAAGCATCATTTTGGAGGCACACACCTCATGGAGCAGTTGTTGATGGAAGAAGGCGTTGCGATTCAAAACAATGCGGTGCTACATTTTGATCAACATTACTGGGATCCACAAAGTGAATTGCCCGCTTTATAATCCGAGTGAATCTTTTCTTTTTGGATAGTAAGCAGTATATTTGTTTTTTCTTATCCAAACATGAAAATCACTAAAGCAGCCGTCGAAAAAGCACTCACAACCCTCTCACTTCCGGGAGGTGGTTCCAACTTAATGGACAGTGGAGCCGTTCAAAATATCATGATTTTTGACGACCAAATTGATTTGGACTTGCAGTTGGACAATCCGAGTTTACAAGCCCGAAAAAAACTGGAAGTAAGTATTCTACAGACCTTACACCAACAGGTGTATGAAAAGGCAAAAATAAAAATTAATATTAAGGTAGTGGCGCCACCCAAAGCAGCACCCATTCGCGGGGCAGCCATCCCCGGTATTGATTCCGTTATTGCCATTTCTTCCGGAAAGGGGGGGGTGGGAAAATCTACGATCACGGCAAATATTGCCGTCACCTTGGCATCCATGGGATGTAAAGTGGGGGTTTTGGATGCCGATATCTACGGACCTTCCATTCCTACCATGTTTGACATGGAGGGCGCACGCCCCTTGTCGATTCAAGTGAATGGAAAGTCTATGATGGAACCCATTGAAAATTATGGAGTTAAAGTACTCTCGATAGGATTTTTTACACAACCCGATCAGGCGGTTGTTTGGCGGGGTCCCATGGCTGCAAAAGCTTTGAATCAAATGATTTTTGACGCAGCTTGGGGAGCGTTGGATTTTCTACTCATTGATTTGCCTCCTGGGACAGGAGATATTCATTTGAGTATTGTTCAATCCTTACCGCTCACTGGGGCAGTAGTAGTCAGTACGCCGCAAAATGTGGCATTGGCCGATGCCAAAAAAGGGATCGCTATGTTTCAACAAGACAGCATCAACGTTCCGGTTTTGGGGATCGTTGAAAACATGAGCTATTTTACTCCCGAAGAATTACCCGATCATAAATATTATATTTTTGGCAAGCAAGGGGCAGAACATTTAGCTGCCGACAAAAAGGTTCCTTTTTTAGGAGGTATTCCTCTGGTTCAAAGCATCCGCGAAGCTGCCGATGTGGGAAGACCCGCAGCCCTTCAAGAAAACACCGCCTTGTCCAATACCTTTATTGAAATCACCCAGCAATTAGTCACGGAAACCCTAAAACGCAATAACGAATTACCCCCTACTAAAGTGGTGGAAATCACTAATATGGTGGGGTGTGAAGCCATAAAGAAATAAGATGAACGAAAAAGAAATTACAGCTAAAGTTTTGGAAGCCCTTGAAGAAATCCGTCCCTTTTTGGCTTCGGATGGTGGTGATATTTCTTTGGTGAGCATAGAAGGTAATGTAGTGAATGTGCAACTACACGGTGCCTGTGTAGGATGCTCTGTAAATCAAATGACCTTAAAATCGGGCGTTGAAATGACCATCAAAAAATATGTGCCCCATATTGAGAAGGTGGTAAGTGTAGACACAACTTTACCATGATACAGACAGATTTAATTATTATTGGTGCCGGACCTACCGGACTATTTACTGTTTTTGAAGCAGGTCTATTGCAACTCAAATGTCATTTAATTGACTCACTCCCCATTCCCGGAGGGCAGTGTGCAGAAATTTATCCCAAAAAACCCATTTACGATATTCCTTCCCATCCTGAAATTTTAGCGGGAGATTTGGTGGATAAACTAATGGAGCAGATCAAACCCTTTCAACCCGGATTTACTCTGGGAGAACAAGCGGTTACCTTGGAAAAGACGGCAAATGAGCAGTTTGTTGTAACCACAGATAAAGGAACACAGCACCAAGCTCCGGTGGTCGTAATAGCGGGTGGTTTGGGGACTTTCGAACCTAGAAAACCCCCTTTAGATCGTTTGACGGAATTTGAAGGGAAAGGAGTAGAGTATATGATTAAAGATCCGCAATTCTTTAAAGATAAAAAGGTGGTCATCGCCGGTGGGGGAGATTCTGCACTGGATTGGACCATTTTTTTGGCGGAGCTTACAGCTTCTTTAACCCTGGTGCACCGTCGCAATGAATTTAGAGGAGCTTTGGATTCGGTGGAAAAAGTGCAAGCCTTAAAAAATGCAGGAAGAATTCAGGTAAAAACCCCTTCCGATGTCATTGCACTGGAAGGAGCGCAACAGCTCGAATCGGTCACTATCCGGACAGGCGATCGGGATGAAAAAATTTCCACCGATTATTTTTTACCGCTTTTTGGATTGGCACCCAAACTGGGTCCCATAGCCCAATGGGGATTGGACATCGAAAAAAATGCCATCAAAGTGGACAATACGTTGGATTATCAAACCAATATTCCGGGGATCTATGCCGTTGGTGATGTCAACACCTATCCCGGAAAACTAAAACTGATTTTGTGTGGTTTTCACGAAGCCACGTTGATGTGTCAAAGTGCCTTTCAAAGGATTCATCCCAACAAACGCAACGTATTAAAATATACTACTGTGGGTGGTGTGGTCGGTTTTGACGGCACCCACAAGCAAGCGGAAAAAAGCACCGTAAAAGCCATTGAATAATATGGAAGAAATAAACATTATTGTTATTGACCGAGAAGGAACCCCAAAAGCATTAATTGCTCCAACCGATATGGGAATGAATTTGATGGAGATATGCAAGGCATATGAATTGCCCGTGGAAGGAACATGTGGAGGAATGGCTTTGTGTGCTTCTTGTCAATGTTATATTGAAAGTGAACACGATTTGGGAGAACGTTCGGAAGATGAAGAAGCCATGTTGGCGGAGGCTTTTCATGTGCAAGACAACAGTCGGTTGGGTTGCCAAATTCCAATGAAGCCTGAATTGAATGGATTAATTGTTAGATTGGCTCCGGAGGAATAAACGTCTATGAAAAATGAGAGGAAGTATTGCGCAATTTTTGATTTGGATGGCGTAATTGTTGACACAGCAAAGTATCATTATTTAGCTTGGAAAAAAATTGCGGCGACTTTTGGTCATGATTTAACAGAACAGGAGAACGAACAATTGAAAGGAGTGAGTCGGGTGGATTCGCTCCATCTTATTTTAGGTTTTGCCCAAACCCGTCTTGATGCCGAAGCCTTTGCGCACTGTTTAACACAAAAAAACGAAGATTATCTTCAGTTTATTACCACCGTAAATTCCAAAGATTTATTATCAGGAATCGCCGAAGCGTTGACGTTTTTGAAAGCACAAGGAATCCCTATCGCTTTGGGATCTGCCAGCAAAAATGCTCAAGTAATTTTAGATCAATTAGGGGTAACCTCTTATTTTGAGGTCATCGTCGATGGTAATAATGTCCAAAAAAGTAAGCCCGATCCGGAAGTATTTGTAAAGGGAAGCGAGGCTTTGGGAATTTCACCCCAACACTGTGTGGTTTTTGAAGATTCTACTGCAGGGATTCAGGCGGCTAAGGCTGCCGGAATGACCGCCATTGCTCTTGGCGACCCTTCCAATTTTGATCAACCAGATTATTGTTTTCCGGATTTCACCTATCTAAGCGAAGACGTACTCACCAAAATTTTTCATTTGTCATGAGCACACCCTATTTGAAGACTGACCCCTGGAAAATTATAGAAGAAGGCTTTGATCCCAATCACGTTAAGTCCTCGGAAAGCATTTTCAGTTTGGGTAATGGCGCTATGGGACAACGCGCCAATTTTGAAGAACACTATTCGGGTGAAACTTTTCAAGGCAGTTATATCGGTGGGGTCTATTATCCCGACAAAACTCGAGTAGGGTGGTGGAAAAACGGCTATCCCGAATATTTTGCCAAAGTTTTGAACGCACCCAATTGGATTGGTATAGATGTTCATGTCAATGGCATTCGTTTGGATTTAAACAATTGTTTAGAAATCCAAAATTTCCGAAGGGAGTTGGATATGAAAAACGGAGTCTATCACCGATCTTTTACCGTGCAATTGGAGAAAAACTGTGCCATTGAAGTCCATTCGACCCGATTTCTTTCCATGGTAACGGGGGCTTTGGGAGTCATTCAATATTCAATCAAGGCTTTGCAGGACAATACGACCCTTGAGTTTGATTCTTATATTGAGGGGCAAATTACCAATCAAGATTCCAACTGGAACGATCCCTTTTGGGAACATACCAATCAACACGCCTCAGCGGAAGGGTTGGCATTATTTTCACATACACTTAAGACGCATTTTAAAATTTGCACGTATGCGCATACTGAATTTGTAGATGCAAGGGGTGCGATTATAGCGGCTGAGTGCACCAGCGAGGAGCAGCGTTTAAGCCAAAAAGCCATCGTGACACTTCAGCAAGGAGAGATTGGCACGGCAACCAAATTTGGGGGCTATTTCCGTTGTGATAAGTCCTCCGAAAGCACTCCTTTATCGGAAGTAAAAGAACTGTTGGCAGCGGCACAGAACCAAGGTTTTGAGACAGTAAAGACGGCACATCAAGAGGTCTGGAGTGAGGTTTGGAAGCAATCGGACATCCTGATTGAAGGGGATGAAAAAGCCCAACAAGCCATTCGTTTTAATATTTTTCAACTCAACCAAACCTATAACGGAAAAGACCCCAAACTAAATATTGGTCCAAAAGGATTTACTGGAGAAAAATATGGCGGTAGTACCTATTGGGATACTGAAGCCTATTGCCTTCCCTTTTATATGGCCACCAAAGGTGCCGAAGTGGCTAGAAATTTATTGAAATACCGTTACGATCAATTGTATAAGGCTATTGAAAACGCAGAGAGGCTAGGCTTTTCAGGGGGAGCAGCTTTGTATCCAATGGTGACCATGAATGGGGAAGAATGCCACAACGAATGGGAAATTACCTTTGAAGAAATCCACCGCAATGGAGCCATTGCCTATGCCATATACAACTACGAAAGATTTACGGGTGACAAGACCTATCTTCCAGAAATGGGAATGGAAGTTTTGGTTGGGATTGCGCGGTTTTGGGCACAGCGGGTCAATTTTTCTGAGGCAAAAGGTTTGTATGTAATTTTGGGGGTTACGGGTCCCAATGAGTACGAAAACAATGTCAATAACAATTGGTACACCAACTATATAGCGCAATGGTGTCTTCTGTACACCACTGAAATGTGGGAGCGATTGCAAGTTGAAAATCAACAGGTTTTTAAAACACTAGCGTCCAAATTGAAGGTGCGTAAGGAGGAAGTACAATCTTGGCAATCCATAGCCAATCAGATGTATTTCCCAAAACATCCCGAAAAAGATTTATTCCTACAAAATGATGGGTTTTTGGACAAAGAATTACAAACAGTGGAGCAATTGCCTGCTGCGGATCGCCCCATCAATCAGCATTGGTCTTGGGATCGAATTTTACGGTCACCTTACATCAAACAAGCGGATGTTTTACAAGGTTTTTATTTTTTCCAAGAGCATTTTACAATGGAGGCACTCCAAACCCATTTTGATTATTACGAACCCTTTACCGTTCACGAATCTTCGTTATCGCCCTGTGTACATGCCATTTTAGCGGCGCGTCTGGAGAAAATGGAGCAGGCTTATGCTTTTTATTTAAGAACTGCCCGATTGGATTTGGACGATTACAACAAGGAAGTGGACGAGGGCTTGCACATCACAAGTATGGCCGGTACATGGATGAGTATCGTTGAAGGTTTTGGGGGGATGCAAATGAAAGATGGTGCCCTGCATTTCAGTCCAAAACTCCCCCAACAATGGAAGGCTTTTAGCTTTAAAATTCTCTATCGCAATGCGATCATTACGGTTCGCGTGGATCAAGCCGGAACTCGTATTCACAGTTCGGGAGCGACAACTTCCATTTTTTGTAATGGAGCGCCGATAACGGTTAATTCGGATGTGTAATGCGATGGATTTTTTCATTTATTTTTTTACCCCTTATTCTTATGAGTCAAGAGTTACGCATTGAACCGCCCTACTGGTGGGCTGGAATGCAATTGGACACGGTTCAAATCCTGTTGTATGAAAAAGATATTGCTCAATATGCCGTGGCATCTTCGGGAGGAAAAATATTGCAAACGATCAAGGTTGAAAATCCCAATTATCTTTTTGTGGAATTTGATTTTTCAGATTCAACACCGGGAACCTTTGATATACTGCTAGAAAAACCAGGTGCCCCGCCACGAAAAATTCCCTACACGCTTCTTGAACGAAAAAAGGGGAGTGCCGACCGAAAAAGTTTTGATGCCGCTGATGTGATTTATCTGCTCATGCCGGATCGTTTTGCCAATGGAAACAAAAAGAATGATACGGCGGTAGAAATGCTTGAAAAGTTGGATCGAGCGCAACAAGGCGGAAGGCATGGAGGAGACATCCAAGGAATCATTGAACATTTGGATTATATAGCAGCACTTGGGGCAACTGCTTTGTGGAGTACCCCGCTTTTGGAGGACAATGATCCCCAAGGATCATATCACACCTATGCCCAAAGTCATTCCTATCGCATCGACCCGCGTTTTGGAACGCATCAAGATTATGTGCGGCTTGGGGAGGCTTTACATGATCGATCGATGAAGTTAATTATGGATTATGTGACCAATCATTGGGGTTTGGAACACTGGATCATCCAAGATTTGCCCACCTCGGATTGGATTCATCAATTTGATGAATTTACGGGAACAAATCATCGAAAAGAGATTTTTTCAGATCCTTACGCCTCTCAAATTGATTACAAGACTCAGGTAGAAGGTTGGTTTGTTCCTTCCATGGCGGACGTCAACCTCAAGGCCCCTTTGGTGCTTCAATATGTAAAACAAAATGCAATTTGGTGGATAGAATCTGCCGGGATTGATGGCTTTAGAGTGGATACATACCCCTATAATGATCCCGAGGCTATGGTGGCTTGGGTCAGTGCGATTCGGGAGGAATATCCAAACTTCAATATCGTTGGTGAAGGTTGGATGCACGATACCGTTCATGTGGCCTATTGGCAAGAGGATAGTGCTATTGGTGCCTTAAGAGGATATAATTCCAAACTCCCAAGTGTGATGGATTTTCCATTACGAGATGTTTTGGTGCAGCTGTTTAACGAAAACAATTCGTATTGGGAGTTGGGGACAACCCGTTTGTACAAGCATTTTCAAAAAGACTTTTTGTATCCCAACATCCATAATGTGTTGATTTTTACAGAAAACCACGACACCGAACGAAGCAACGCCATTTATCCTGATTTTAAACAGTATCAACAATGGATGTCCGTTTTGATGACCATCCGCGGGATTCCTCAAATATATTACGGAACTGAAATTGGAATGCAGGGTGAAAAAGGAAGAGGGGATGGAGATATTCGTCGCGATTTTCCCGGGGGTTGGAGCGGAGATCAAAACAATGCCTTTACAGATTCTGGACGTACGGAAACGCAGCGACTTTATTTTAATTTTACACAAAAACTGTTGCAATGGCGAAAAAACAAAGCCGTGATTCATTTTGGAAAAATGTTGCATTATGTGCCTGAAAACGATGTTTATGTTTATTTTCGATATGATGAAACAGAACGCGTGATGGTGGTTGTCAACAACAACCTGGAGTCCCAAACCCTCCATACCTCTCGTTTTGAGGAAGGGTTAAACCAACTTAAGCGCGGTTTTGAGATCATCACAGAGCAGGAGTTCCTTTTGGAAAAGGAACTGACAATACCGGGACAAACCGTTTATATTATTGAATTATTTTAATCGCAAGACTATGAGAAATTTTATCTTTTTATTTGTTGCCCTTTATTTTTTAGGTTGCAAGAGTCCAGAAACCGAGGCGCGAAAGCCCATTCCCCAAACCACAGTTGCACCGACACCATTGGCGCCCATTTCTGAAGAAGTAATTGCTTCGGCGGTTTTGTATGAAGCCAATATTCGGCAATATTCCAACGAGGGTACTTTTAATGCTTTTGCAGCGGATTTACCTAAATTGAAAAAAATGGGGATAAAAATCTTATGGCTGATGCCCATCAATCCCATCTCTACAAAGCGGAGTAAAGGACCCCTCGGAAGCTATTATGCCGTTTCGGATTACACCAAAGTCAATCCAGAGTTTGGAACTTTAGAAGACTTTAAAGCATTGGTGAATAAAGCGCATGAGTTGGGAATCTATGTTATTTTGGACTGGGTACCAGGGCATACGGGTTGGAGCCACCATTGGATAGAATCCAACGACGCTTATTATTTAAAAAATAGAAAAGGAGAAATTATTGATCCTGTGGATCCACAGACAGGACGATCCTATGGTTGGACCGATGTGGCCGATCTGAATTACGAAAATATGGAAATGCGTGAAGCCATGCGCAATGCGATGTTGTATTGGGTAAAAGAATGTGATATTGATGGCTATCGCATCGATCAAGCCTATGCTGTGCCGGTTCCGTTTTACGAAAAGACCTTTGCGGCTTTAAAAGAAGTCAAAGACATTTTTTTACTGGCGGAAACCGACATTTATCATCCGGGAGGCTTGCCCTTGGTGAGTCGCTTTGATGCCACCTACGATTGGCCGGGACACGGGCTGAGTAAGGAAGTGGCTAAGGGTAGAAAAAATGCCAATGATTTTCATCGCCATATGGAGCGCAGTCTCCGATTGTATGGGATGGAAAATATCCTCGTAAATTTTGTGGCCAATCACGATGAAAATTCTTGGAACGGAACCGTAAACGAAAGTTATGGTGCAGCGGGTAACGCTTTTATGGCCTTGGATTTTACGCTACCGGGAATGCCTTTAATTTACAGCGGTCAGGAATACGATCTTGATAAACGTCTTCAATTTTTTCAAAAAGATAGTTTTCCCAAAGTAGAAGGAGCCACCATGAAATTACTTCAACAATTGGGTGCTCTAAAGAATCATCATCCGGCATTGGCCAGTGGAAGTGAAGGGGGAACCTATACGAGAATACCTACAAGTAAAGATTATCAGGTTTTGGCTTTTGAGCGGATAAAAGACAAAGATACGTTGGTGGCGATTGTCAACTTGAGTAAAGACTATGCTCAGTTTACCATGCCTAAAAACGGGAAATACCGCAGGTATCAAGACATGAAAGCTGTCATCTTGTCGGAAAGTTATCAGTACGACATGAAACCTTGGGAGTTTTGGATATTAGTGGAATAAGCAGATGGTAAAGATTCAGCGCTTAGAAATGACTCCTACGACTTTTCTTTTTTAACTTGTAATAAAAATGAAAACAGTATCCTTATTAATAGTAGTTGTTATGACGGCAATCAGTTGCGCCCCACCCACCCACCCACTCGTCATCGGTCATCGAGGTG